>ERZ1108162.7-NODE-7-length-215798-cov-29.912224_pt1 | contig 215798 bp, 189 predicted proteins | sample MGYA00403698_ERZ1108162 | MGnify/ENA primary metagenome ERZ1108162 (study PRJEB35170, sample SAMEA104062405) | human gut metagenome | biome: human gut; feature: human-associated habitat; material: faeces | place: Denmark | collected 2012-04-30 ... | reverse complement strand
AAGAACCCGTAACAGAAGAAACTGCCGTCTTGGAAGAACCCGTAACAGAAGAAACTGCCGTCTTGGAAGAACCCGTAACAGAAGAAACCGCCGTCGTGGAAGAACCCGTTGCAAAAGAGCCTGCCGCGGAGCCTGTTCCCGAAGAACCCGCGCAGGAAGAGGCGGAGGAGGAAGAGGACGAAACGGAAGCGGCCGAAGGCGACGAGTTTGACAACGCGCTCGTTACGACGGTGACGGGAACCAAAGTTTTCGTGCAGTACCGCCGCAGTTTCACGGCGCGCCTCATTCAGGCGGATGACGAGATCAAGGATATCTATAATTCGGTGCGCAACGCGTTGTTGACGGTCAGCGGGGTAAAGGAGCGCACGAGTTGGAACTATAACAGCATCAACCGCGGGCGTAAGCAGTTTGCGAAAATAAACGCCAACCGCAAGAGTCTTATTCTGTATCTCGCGCTGTCGCCCTCCAATATAGAGGACAAATACCGTTTCCGCGACGTGAGCGAAAAGAAGAGATATAAAGACGTACCCGTGCGTTATAAGATCACGGGCAGCCGCAGTTTGCAATACGCGCTGGAACTGATCGAACAGGCGGCGGATAACAACGGGCTGACTTTGCAGGAATTTCCTTTCGAGCAGAATCTTTCCATTCCCTACGAACCGCGGGAAGATCTCATCAAAAAGAAACTGATCAAAGTCTATGCGAAAAAAGATTCGGGCGAAACCATTACCGAAGAGCAACTCGAAGAGTTCATCGAAGAGGGCGCTACGGTGGAGAGCCTTTCGTCCTTTACCGTCACGGATAAGGTGAGCGTGCTCGAAGCGGAAAAACTGGTCAGCGACGCGACTGCCAAACAGTTGATGGCTCTTGCGGACGAGGTCGTGGACAACACGCCCCGCGTCGCGCAGGCAAAGCGCGGCTATATCAATCTCGATACCATTGCCGCCAACTTCAAGGAAGACGAGATCGTCAATTTACAGACGCTCAAAGAGAAAAAACTCGTGCAGCCTAAGATGAGCGCCGTCAAGGTGCTCGCGCGCGGCAGCCTGGATAAAGCCCTTACCGTCGAGGCGGCGGATTTTTCTCTTCCCGCCGTAAAGATGATCGTCATAACGGGCGGCAAAGTCGTCAAACTGAAAAAGGTATGATAGAAAGCGGGGAGCGCTTCCCCGCTTTTTTCGATCGAGATTGTAAACTAATTATTTCAATATGGTTGACAATAAGATCGCGATATGATAAAATCATGGACATGAGTGTAAAACAGGATGTTTTAAAAGTATTGGAAAAAAGGCGCGGGGAAAGCGTTTCGGGAGAGGATTTGGCGGATGAGTTGGGCGTTTCGCGCGCGGCGGTGTGGAAGGCGGTGAAGGGGCTCAAAGCGGAAGGGCACGCCATCCATGCCGCGACCAATCGGGGCTATCTTCTCGAAGAGGATTCCGACGTTTTGACCGCCCCGTCGGTGCAGCGTTTTCTGACGCATGATTTCGACGTGATCGTGGAAAAAAAGGTGACGTCGACCAACGACGCGGCGAAAAAACTCGCGCTCGGCGGCGCGAAAGAATGGACGGTGATCCTGTCCGAAGAGCAGAGCGCGGGGAGAGGGCGTTTCGCGCGTTCTTTTTACTCGCCGAGGGGGGCGGGCATTTATTGCAGTGTCGTGCTCCGTCCGACGTATACGGCGGCGGAAACGCTGTTCATCACCACCTGCGCGGCAGTCGCCGTGGCGGAGGGCATCGAGCGCATAACGGGGCGGTCGGCGGACATCAAGTGGGTGAACGACGTGTTCGTATCGGGCAAAAAAGTTTGCGGTATCCTCACCGAAGCGTCTTTCAGCGTGGAAAACGGCGGGCTTGAATACGCGGTGCTCGGGTTCGGGATCAACGTCAAAACGCAGGCGTTCCCCGCGGAACTTGCAAACGTCGCTGCGGCGCTCTATCCCGACGGCGAATGTTCGGGCGATACGCGCGCAAAACTCGTCGCCTGTATTCTGGAACGGTTCCGATATTATTATGAAAATATTCCCGTGCGCGCCTTTTATCCCGAATATAAGCGCCGAAGCATTCTCATCGGTAAAACCGTGCTCGTTACGGGCGGGGAATCGGGCGAAGCGGAAGTTCTGGATATCGACGAAAACTGTTATCTGCGCGTGCGTTTTGCGGACGGGAGAGAGTGCCCGCTCTCTTCGGGCGAAGTCAGCGTAAAGATACAATAAGGAGGCTTTGTGGAAACATCTGAAAAGAAAGTATCTGCCGCGCAGGAATTGGCGAAATGCGCGATCTTCGTAGTGCTCATGACTGTGGCGGCCTACATAAAAATTCCGTTCTGGCCCGTGCCTCTGAGTTTTCAGACGGTGATATGCGTGCTCGCGGGGCTGTTGCTCGGCTGGAAATACGGCGCGCTGTCCATGCTCTGTTATCTTATGCTGGGGCTCGTCGGCGTGCCCGTATTCACGAAAGGGGGCGGATACTGGTATGTGATGGAACTCACTTTCGGTTATATCTTAGGTTTTGTCGCTGCCGCGGCAACGGCGGGCGCGATCGCGCGTCGGAACAATATGCCGTCGTTCCGGCGCATGATCTTTGCCTCTCTCGCGGCGATGTTCGCAGACTATCTGTTCGGCACGATCTACTTTTGCTGTATATGGCGTTTTTATATGCACGCTTCGGGTGTCTGGGCGGCGCTTTGGACGTACAATATTTTGTATATTTTCAAGGATATCGTGCTCTGCGTTCTGGCGGCGCTGCTCGCCAAAAAACTTTTGCCGATCGTCAATAAAAATTTCCGCGCCGATTAAATATTTTTGAGCCGAAATCGATTTTTATGAAATTCGAGCGCGCCTTCCCGCTGCAATTTTGACAGCATGGCGGAAAGCGCGCTTCTGTCCGTTCCCAAAAAGTCGGCGAGCGCCTGCCTGTCGAAAGGGATCGTAAAGGAATCCGAGCCTATGCGCTCGGATTCCTTTTTAAATAGCAGAGCACTTTCCCGCGCAGCGTCCGCCTGGACAGGCACTCCACGCGTTCCGTCAGCGCGACGCTCTTTTGTGCGAGGATCTGTAACAGATTGGCGGCTACGGGCTGTAAATTTGCGTCGGCGTCGGCAAATTTTTGCGCGCGGAGCCACAGCGCCTCGCAATCGGACGCCGCTATCACGCTCACGGCCAAAGGCGTTCCGACGAGCGCGAACGCTTCGGCGAACAGTTCGCCGCTTCCGAGTTCCGCCACGAGCACGGGATTTCCCTCTTCGTCCTCGCGCACGATATGCGCGGTACCCCTCGTCAATATACCGAATTCGCGCGTCGGCTCTCCCGCGTGCAATAAAAATTCGCCCTTTTCATAATTCTTATTGCGCGCGCACAGTGCTGCAAGCGCGCTGTCTTCATTTTCGAGATTCCGAAAGAGAGGGCAGTTTTGATGGAAATTTTTCATGATTTCTCTCCAATCCGTTGTCGTTACAACGTATTTTATGCAAAAAGTATAGTATAATTCATGCGTAAAGTCAAGGAGGTATTTTTTTTATGATTCGGAAAATTATAAAAATAGACGAAGAAAAATGTAACGGCTGCGGTCTGTGCGCGGCGGCGTGCCATGAAGGCGCCATCGGCATGGCCGGCGGCAAGGCAAAACTTTTGCGTGAAGATTATTGCGACGGGCTCGGCGATTGCCTGCCCGCTTGCCCCGCGAACGCCATCTCGTTTGAAACGCGCGAGGCGCCCGCCTATGACGCGGCGGCAGTGGCGCGCGCAAAAGCGCAGACGCTGCCGTGCGGCTGTCCGTCCGCGCAATCGAAAAAGATCGAACGCAGGAGCGCGCCCGAAACGGCTAACGAAGCACGGAGCGAACTTTCGCAATGGCCCGTGCAGATCAAACTCGTCCCTGTCAACGCGCCCTATTTTCAAGGCGCCCGCCTTCTCGTCGCGGCAGACTGCACCGCGTACGCCTGCGGCGATTTTCATGGCAGATTTATCCGCGGCCGCGTCACACTCGTCGGCTGTCCCAAACTGGATATGGCGGATTATTCCGAAAAACTGACGGAGATCTTAAAGGCGAACGATATTCTGAGCCTCACTCTTGTCCGTATGGAAGTGCCGTGCTGCGGCAAAATGGAGAGCGCTCTTTGCGCGGCGCTGGAAAATAGCGGGAAAAATATTCCTTTTGAAGTTTATATCGTCTCGACGGACGGAAAGGTGTTCAAAAAATGATTTCCAATTTTTGTAATTATGTGAATGAGAATTCCGTGAAAAAAGTCACGATTTGTCGAATTTGAGGATCATCCGCTTGCTTTTTGGCGTAAAGTATGGTATAAATTGAACAACTGAAATTGCAGAACAAAACGGACCGGGAAAAATGATTGAAAAGAAATCAGTTTTTTCGGTCTGTTTTGCGCGCGAAAAAAGGAGCAATGATGAAAAAAAGATGGTTATTGGCTGCATTGCTGGCTTTGGGTTTTGCCTTTTTGTTGACGGGTTGCATTGACGCAAATATCGTAGGCAAAACTTATAAAGTCACGTTTATCAGCGAAGGGGAGGAGTATGATTCGGCGGACGCCGCATTGGGCAGCCGCGTCGTTTTTCCCGAAACGCCTCCGACGAAAGAGGACGACGAAACGTACACGTATACGTTTAAAGGTTGGAGCCTTACCGAAGGCGAGGACGCAAAGCCCGTCGAGAGTCACATCGTCGTCGGCGACGTCACGTTTTATGCGGTGTTTACCCGCGAAGAAAAAGACTCCGAAGACGTATATTTCAGCGTGTCTTTCAAAGACGGCGTCACAGGCGAAAAGATCGGAGAAGATCAGAAAGTCAAAGAGGGCGAAGACGCAACGCTGCCTACGCCGCCCCAACATACGGGATATACATTCGAGAAATGGGATAGATCGCACACGAACATTACCGCAAAGACGGAAATTACCGCGGTCTATACAAAAAACAAATATCGGCTCACAAAAAATTACTTGGGCGAAACGAAAGACGAGAGCGTCGAATTTGAATCCGCGCTCGCTTTGACCGCGCCCGAAGGCGTCGATCCCGTGTTCGTATTCGAGGGTTGGTATTGGGATAAAAATTACGATACCCCCGTCGAAACGGGCGATAAAATGCCCGCCGATAACGCGGAGATTTTCGCGAAATACAGCGTCGATTTTTCCGGTGCGGAGATTTCGACCGAGGGCGATCTCATTTACGGAAAAGGGGACGATTTCGCTCTTGTTTCGGATTTGAAAAATACCGAAGAGGAAAGCATCGTCTATACTTTTGTGTGGAACGACGGTTCCGCCCATGAAAAATTCACGCTCCGCAATGCGGGCGAATATAAACTTTCCGTAACCGTCACCGCGGTGTACGGCGAGAACGTCTTGACCGACACGCAGGAATTTTCGAAAACGGTGACCGTGGAAAAAGCGGCGCTTTCCGTCACCGTCGGACTCGGCGCCGACAGCGTCGTTTACGGTACGGCAAGCGCGCCTTTCGTCACGTACGGCGATTTTCAATACGAGGACAGCCAAACGAGTTTGGATCTGCACCCTCGTTATACTTATACCGAGAAAGACGGCATCCCCGTTGCGGGCAATAAACTCGGCGTCGGTACGTATTCCGTCGTCGCGGAATTTGCGGAACCCGATAATTATGTGCTTGACGTCACGGCGGCGAGTCTGACTGTCACGCCCAAAGATCTCACCGTAACGGTGAGCGCGGAAAATTTCGTCTACGGCGAAATTTCTGATATCTTATTGATTTTAGATTTGAGTTTCGACGGATTTGCGAACGGCGACAGTGAAACTTCGCTCGGCGGCGCGGCAGACTATTCCTATACGAAAAACGGCAAACCTTTCACGGCGGAAGGTTTGTTCGGCGCGGGCGAATATACCGTTTCGGTGCAGGGATTCACCTCGGAGAATTATAAAATTTCCTATGCGGGAGCCGCATCCTTTATCGTTTCCAAACGCGAAGCCACGGCAGTGCTTACCGCAAAGGGCGGCATTTACGGAACAGATCCCGAATATAACGTAAAATTTACGGGAATTCTAAAAGAGGATGAATCTCTGTTCGTTCCCGAATATACCTTTACAAAAGACGGTGAGGCTTATCAGCCGAGCGGTCTGTTCGGCGCGGGCAAATACGAAGTGACCGCGTGTTTTGACGCGAACGAAAATTATGAACTGAACGTCGATGCCGCAGAATTTACCGTCGAAAAGGCGGAATTGCAGATCGGCGTGAAGGTCCCCTCGATCGTATACGGAGAAAAGCCGAACCCTGAAATTACGTACGACGGATTTATCGAGGGCGAAAACGAAAACGTGCTTTCGGGCACAGCCGTGTACGCTTACACCAAAGACGGCGAAGTGCATGATTCCTCCGCGCGTTTTGTTGCAGGCAGTTATACCGTTTCCGTGAGCGGGCTGACGTCGGAAAATTATGCCATCGCATTTGCAGCCGAGGAAAACTTCGAAGTTGCGAAAAAAGATCTCACGCTCAAGGTAAGCGTGGAAAAAACTTCTCTCGTTTACGGCGAAAAACCCGTGGAGAAAATTACGTACGAAGGTTTCGTCTACGGGGAAAATATGAGCGATATCGGCAATCCCCGCGCCGTATTCAAAAATTCCGAGGACGTTGTTGTTTCGGACAATGTTTTCCATGTCGGCAACTATATCGCGACCGTCGAGGCGCAATCCGAAAATTATGATATATTGGTCAATGAAACGCCGTTTACCGTTATCAAAAAAGACCTTACCGCGACGGTGAGTCTCAGACAGTCTTCTCTGACTTACGGCGATCTGCCCGAGGCGAGCGTCGCTTACGAAGGCTTTATTTCGGAGTCGGAAGAGGAGCAACAGACGAAGAACGTCGTATTCGCGTATGCGCAAGGCGATCAGTCCTTCGACGGCTCGCAACTCGCCGTCGGCAAATACGTAGTTTCTTTGGAGGGGCTGGAACTTCCCGATTATAACGTACACGTTGAGACCGCGGAGTTGACCGTTTCGAAAAAGTCTTTGACCGTCGGCGTGACGGCGGATAAATCTTCGTATGTTTACGGCGAAACGCCCGAACTTGTATTGTCTTTTGGCGAATTTGCGTATGGGGAAGATGAAAAGGTTTTGGCGGGCGGCTCTCTTTCCGTATCACGCGACGAATCTCCGTACGAAGACGAAAAATTCATCGTCGGCAATTACACGGCAAAAGCCGTCGGATTTACTGCGGAAAATTATGACATCGAGATGAGCGGAATCGGCTTTACCGTCGCTCCGAAAGAAGTGACCGTTACGGTGTCCGCTGAACGCGACGTTTATACTTTCGGCGACAAGGTAATTGTTTCGACTTCCGTTTCGTCGCTCGCGTTCGACGAACCCGAAAGCATACTCGGCGACATGACCATCGTTTATACCAAGGACGGCGCAGCCTATACGCCCGCCGCTTTATTTAACGCAGGCGAATATACCGCGACCATTGAAAATCTTTTCAACGAGAATTATGATATCACCATAGATTCGGCATCGTTTACCGTGGAAAAACAGGTTTTCGCGGTCGAACGTTCGGATAATCAGAAGAGCGGGATCAAATGGACGTTCGGGCCGCGGTTTGCGGAAGGCTCGCCTTTCGTATTCGAGGGCATCGTGCGGCTGAAATCGACAAAACAGGGAACCTATATGGCGACCGACGAAAGCAGTTTTGCGCAACATTTCGAATGGGAAAGCGGTTCATACCAAATTTTTTATCAGAATACCGACGTCACAGCCGATTTTGAAATTTCATACAATTTAAAAGTCACATTAGTGGATTCGAACTTTGGCGACGGAGTCATTCTCGAACCGTCCGAAACAACGAAAACATACGACGGCAAAGCGCACGAATTCGAGGTGACCGTTCAAGGCGTCGCCGCTGCGGTCGAGTACAGTATAAACGACGGTGAATTTACGACTGCCGTTCCCTCGTTGACCGATGCGGGCACGTATAAGATTTCCTACAAAGTTTCTGCGGAAAATTACGTTCCTGTAGACGGAGATTTCGAAGTAACGATACTAAAGGCTGAAAATCATATCGATTACTCCGGGATTGGTACAACGCAATTTACCTATAACGGGCAAGATCATACGGTAGATTTTGCTAAGGCGACCGCGACCAACGGCACCGTCGCCGTCAGCGGCGAAACCGTATTTAAAGACGCGGGCGAATATACCGTCACGCTGTCCGTCGCGGAAAGCGAAAATTATAAGGCGGTTTCCGTCGAAGTCACGGTAAAAGTCGCCAAAGCAGACTATGAAATCGTGGCGGAAAACCAATCGTACGTTTACACCGGCAGCGCGCAGGGCAGGGCGATTACCGTCAAAGCGATCGGAGAGGATACCTATACGGTTTCCTATAACAATGCCGACGTTGTTCCTGTTTTGACAAACGTCGGTTCGGTGACGGTCAATTATACCGTTTCGGGCAATGATAATTATAACGATGCGAAAGGAACTTATGATCTTTCCGTTACCAAAGCACCCAATTCGATCGACGTTTCTTCCGTTACGGGTACGGAATGGACGTACGACGGCACAGAGCATACGATCGACTTGTCGGGCGTGAGCGCGAAATTCGGAAAAGTTACTTCCGACAATCGTGCTTTTATCGATGCAGGAACTTACACCGTTACGGTAACTGTCGCGGGAACGGATAACTATGAGGGCGCGACCGCAACGATAGAAGTCGTCGTCCATAAAGCGGAATTGACGGTCACGCCGCAGGAAAATAACTTTACCTTTAACGCGCAGAAGCAGGGCAACGGCGTGAAGGTCGAGGCTTTGGATAATGGTTATACGATCGAATATACGTATAGTGACAAGAAATCGGATACCGTGCCGCAGTTTACCGACGCAGGCAGTTATACGGTCGGTTATCGCGTATTCGGTGCGAATTACATTGAAAAGAGCGGCCCCTATACCGTCACCATAGCACCCAAAGAACTGACGGTGACAAATCCCGAGATTCAGAGTAAAACGTACGACGGTACCGAATTCGACGTGGGCATAACGGTTACGGGCAACGTAGATAAGCAGTATACCGTTACGTATACGGTAAACGGAGAACCTTTCGGGGGAACGCTTGCATTTGTGGATGCGGGTACGTACGAGATCACGTATACCGTTTCCGGAAAAAATTATAAAAGCGACAATGGCGGATATACTATTACGATAACCAAGGCGCAGGGCACGATCGATACTTCCGCTGTGCAAACGGAGTATACCTATAACGGCGAGGAGCAGGTCGTAGACCTTAGCGGCGTGAAATGGACGGGGGACGGCGTGCGGAGCAATACCGAGAATAAATTTACCGGCATTCCCGAAAACGGTACATTCGTCATCACCTTGACTTTGGCTGAAGGCAAAAACTATTTCGGCGAAACGCAAGATATCACGATCACGGTAAATAAAGCCGATTACGAAGGTAAGACGCACCCCGAAATTTCCGAAGTCATGGGCGTCGGAAAAACGCTCGGAAGCATTACATTGGACGAATATTTTACTTGGAAAGAGCCTTCGCGTGAATTGGCTTTGGGCAACAATCAGTACGACGCCGTTTATAACGCCGATCCGAAAAATTACAACGATTTTGCCTTGAAAATCACGATCAACGCCCGCCGCGAAAAAGTGACCATTGCCGTCGATCCGCTCGAAGCGAATTTCGGCGCGACCGAAATTCCCGACTATTCCTCGAAATACGTTTTATACGATGAGGACGGGGAAAGAATAACCGATAAGGCGTTGCCTTCTCTGAATCCCGTGTTGAAAAATACTTCCACGAACGCGAATTTTAAAATCGGTTCGACCTATTACGTGCTGTTCGTTGTCGAAAGTTACGATGCCGAAAATCAGTATTATGAGCTTACTAACTTGGAAACCGAAACGGCTTTCAAGCTGAAATCGGTTGACGTGGGTGATACTTTATATACCATTGAAGACGCGCTTGCGCTTGCAACTACGGGCAACGTCATCGTCAAGCACGACACGGCTTTCGCCTCTGCGAAAACTCTCTCTAAATTCGCAGGTTTATACTCCGCTTCAAACTACGAAGTGAAAGCAGGAGTTACTTTACTAATTCCCTATAATAATACTGATACGGGTGATACTGGCAAGACAGAGAAAGGCTTCGCTGCTGTAAAAGTCAATAGTGCTTTTGCAACTTTAATAATATCGAACGGAACGAGATTAAGCGTTAATGGAAAACTTATTGTGAACGGCGTTCGTGTTACAAATTCTAATCCCACTTCAAGCATTCATAGTGATAAATATTCTCAAATGCAAGTTGAAGAGAATGCAACTGTTATTATAAATAGTGGAGCAATTTTTGAAAGCATTGGTTTTTCTTATGGTGAAGGTTTGATAATTGCTAAAAACGGTTCAAAAGTTTATGAACCGTTTAATATGCCTGGTTGGAAAGGAGGCCAAATTTCTTCAGCAATTAAAAATACTGTTTTTCCTATAAATCAATATAGTATTTCGAGTATTATTTGTAAAATACAGTTTGAAACAGGCGTTAATTATTATGTAAAAGGTTGTTTAACTGTTTCAATCCTATCGCCTAAAATGGATATTTTGTTCATGTCTGACAATTCAAATGCATTTATGCAATTAACTGAAGGACATATTTTCAAATGGATCGATGAATCAAGTGGAATAATACATTTTGATGTTCAAGGGAATTTGACTTTTAATAATTTAATTTTATCGGCTTTTGGAGCTTCTTTTTCAACAAAAGGCTTACAAGTTCCTATTCCTGGTAATTTTAATATCACAATTACTTCTGGCAACACAATTGTTCCCGCTAATGTTGGCTTAAAGTTACTGCCTGCAACAAAATTAATAGTTGAAAAGGATGCAACATTAGAAGTTATTGGTAATTTATATGCTTATGGACAGAATGGTGTTGAGTATGATGGTATAACTGAATGGAAAGACGGTACTTTATCTCAAAATGTTTATCCCAATAGTTATCTGAAATCGGTTTATAGAATAGTTCCTACAATAAGTTACTCAGCAGCAACTCCTGCTCAAGTAATTATTAAAGGGACGCTTTTCATTCGAGAAGGAGCAGTTTTTGCTGTTGAAATTACAGGTGATTCAACTTCTCTTTTGTATATTGAAGAAAACGCAACACTTAAAGGTTCTTTAAAAGAAGATAACATGGTATATGATGCTGATGCTACTTTCTTTATTTCCGTGATTACTACCGTTGGCAAAATCGACGGTGTTGACGGAACGCCGCTTACGGCAGGCAATTACACCTACACCGAAAGCGGCTGGGTAGTCGCTGTATAAGGCAGTAAAACGAATAATTTACAAAAATAGGAAAGAGGAAGAATATGGAACAAAAAAACAACTCGCCCGCGGTCGTGCAAATTCAGGGCTTGTATAAAAAGTACTCGAAAAAAGCGGATTATGCGATCGAAAACGTGACGTTTTCTTGTCACGAGGGAGAGATCGTGGGGCTTTTAGGCCACAACGGCGCAGGGAAGTCTACCACGCTGAAATGTCTGGAGGGGATGCTGCCTTTTGAAAAAGGCAGCATCTCGATCTCGGGTTACGATATCAAAAAGGAACCCGTGAAAGCCAAAATGAACATGGGATTTGTCACCGATAATCACGCCGTGTTCGTGAAAATGACGGGCATTCAGTACGTTTCGTTTATGGCGGACGTCTACAAAGTGTCCACGAAACTTCGCAAAGAGCGCCTCGATGCGCTCGAACAGGTTTTTCAGTTGGGGGACGCGATCAACAACCTCGTGTCCTCTTATTCGCACGGGATGCGTCAGAAGATCTGTATGATGGCGTCGCTTATTCACGCGCCCAAACTGTGGATCTTGGACGAACCGATGACGGGACTGGATCCCCGCACCATGCGCGCCGTGCAGGATTTTATGCGCGGCTATGCAAAGGCGGGCAACTGCATCATCTTTTCTTCGCACGCGCTCAATACGGTCGCAAAACTTTGCGACCGCGTCGTGCTGATCAGAAAGGGCAAACAGATTTCCGATATCAACGTAAAAGAAATCATCGCGCGCGATCCTTATTTTGATTTCGAGGAGTACTTTTTACAAAATGAAAGACAAAATTGACGTTTCGCTCCTCAAAGCACTCCTTCGCAAGCAGCGGCAAGAACGCGCCTCCTCGTTCAAAAAGGGCAATTTCGACGCGGTCGGCTTTACGCTGCGCATTTTGCTGACCGCCGCTTTTTTAGTGATATTTGCAATATTTTTCGGAAAATTTTCCGATATTTATCTTTCGATCAAGACGGACGGCGTTTACAATCCCACCGCGCGGCTCTACGAACTTTTGAGCATCGCGTATACCGCGATTCTGATTTTTATGGTCATCGGCGGCGTTTCGCAGATCAACCGCGCGCTGTTTGCCGCGGACGATATGAAATTATTTTCCGCCATGCCCGTGGGCGCAAAGACGCTGTTTTTATCCAAACTTTTGACCATTTACGCGGGACAGATCTTATTCGCGCTTTTGACGATTCTGCCCGTCAACGTCACGATCGCGGTGCATTCTCCGCAGCCCGCCTGGTATTATCTGATGACTGCCGCCGCCTGCGTTTTACTGCCGCTCATATCCATTGCGGTCGCCTCGCTTCTGGCGTTGCCGTACAATGCGGTCAAACAGTTTTTGAAACCTCGTTTTCTTCTGAATTTTATCATCGTCACGGCAATCACCGCGGCGCTGTTCTACCTGTACGCCATGCTGCTCGGCGCGGTGAAGGAAATGCTGCTCGGCGACGAGTTGAAATATTTTTTCAATGAACGGGTCATGGATTTCCTGCAATCTTTTGCGGGCGTTCTCTATCCCGGAAAATGGCTCGCCAATTTCATGCTCAAACGCGAGCGACTGTTCAGCGGGCTGGGTATTCTGATCATGCTCATCGTCTGCCTGATCCTGTCGATGACCATGATCCGCGCCATCCTGACCCGCGCGTTGCAGTCGCGCATTGCGGGCGGAGAAAACTTTATTTATCCCAAACGTAAACTGACGCAACGCAGAACGACCTTTTCCGCGCTCGTGAAAAAGGAGTTTTTGCAGATCTTCCGCACGCCGTCCTATATGTTTTCTTATTTTTCGGTGGCGGTGATCATGCCGATGATGGTATATTTCTGTATGTCGGTAGGGGCTTCGCTCGTCGTCAAACTGATCGGCGTAAACTGCAACGTGGAACTGGCAATATTTTTGACGCTCTTGTTCGGTTCGCTCACCAACGTATTCTGTACCACAAATATCAGCCGCGACGGCGCCATGTTTTATTCCGTGAAAGCCATGCCCGTCAGTTATAAATCCGTATTCTTTTCCAAAGTTTTTCTGTGTATGGTCGTGACTGCGTTCTCGCAGGCGATCTCGGCGCTTTTGCTGTTTGCAACGGGATACTTAAGTCTATGGATCGCCTTGTTTTTATTCGCCGCGGGAATGCTGTGCAGTTTCGCGCAGATCTGCTTTGCCACGCGTTCGGATTTCAACCATGCCAAATTTTCCACGGAAGAAGACGGCGAGATCAAGGAATCGGGCAATACCGTCAGTACGATCATCGTGCTCGGCATGCTCGCCTCGTTCCTGATCGGCGGCGCGGTGCTGCTCATTCGTATGCTCTTCACCCTGCGCGGTTGGAACGGCGAATATATCACTTATTTGATCGTCGGCGTCGTGTCTTTGTGCGCGGCGGCGCTCGCTTACTATTATCTCGTCCGCAAACTCGGTAAAAAATATTACGAGTTCAGCGGCGGAGGCCTGCTATGAGAAAAAATGTCATTGCATTGATGCTTGTCTTGCCGTTGCTCTTCATATTCGTCGTGTTTTCTTCGGGCAACGTGGCGAGTCTGGGCGTGTCCGTTTCGGCGAGCGGCATCGAAATTCTGGAAAAACCCGAACACGATACTCTTCGCCTGGATCTTGCGAGTTATAAAAACGATACGCGGCTGAGCGCGGAAGTGCGCCCCGCCAACGCGAGCAACAAAGAATATTCTTTCCGCGTGGAAGAAGTGGAAGGCAGCGAATTTGCCGACGTTTCCGTGAAAGAAGACGGAACGCTGATCGCCAAGAGCGCTGGTTCGGCGCGCGTCGTGGCCGTAAGCAAAGACGGCGGTTACACCGATTCTCTGACGGTGATCGTCGGTTCTTCGAAACCTTACGATTTTGATTTTACTCTCTTTTCTTTCGGCGATGCCGACCGCGAAAATATTCTGACGCCGTCGGAAAGCGGCTATACTGCGCAGGCGTTTTCGGGACGGTTCGGATTTCAGACGACGATCGTGCCGAGCGGGTTTGCGGGTGCGAAGATACAAGTAGAGAGCGGCTTTGCCGAGATCGACGAAGGAGCGGCGACGATCCTTTTGCCGTTCAGCGGCAGAACGGTGCTGTCGGTGACCGTAGAGGGTGGACTCGGCGGCGATCTCCGCAAGACGGTGACGCTCGACGTTTCCAAGACCGCCACCGTATCGGGCTTTACCGTCAACGGCGGCACGGGGCAAGTGTTATCGCTTGAAAAAGAAAGCGAACAGGCGAGTTTCTATGTAGAATCGGACAGCGAACCTACGGTCGCGGAAAACGCGAACGTCGCGGAAAGCGAGGTGACGATGCTTTCCGCAGGGCGTTACCGCGTCGACGTGCGGTTTGCCGAAACGCACGACAGCGAGTTCACCGTTTCGGTGAGCGCGGGCGGAAAAATCGAAGAAGTGGGGATCTCGTTCGAAGACTTCGCGTTCTCTCTCCGTTCAGAGTTGCCCGTGCAGAGCGGCAACGGCGCGACCGTACTTTTGGATACGCCCGTCGCCTTTTACGCGGTGCCGTCGGTCATCGTCAGCGGCATAACCTACCGTTGGTCGGTCACGAATACGGCGGATGCGGCGCAGATAGAACTTTCGCAGAACGATAGCGGCAGCGTCTGTACGCTGACTGCGCGCGTGGGCACCGCGTTTACGCTGCAGGCGCAGGCTTACCGCAACAATAAGCCGATGGATATTTATCCCGCGGAACTGGAGATCGAAGCGGTGCGTTCCGTCACGGCGGTGCAGTTTACCGATAAGAGCAGCGTTGGGCTGGCGGGGCGCACGACGATCGCGGGCGAGCGTTACGACGGTACGGGCGATAAAACCGTTTCCAATATTTATGAACTCAAAGTATTGGCTTATAACGTGGACGAGGCCGTGGACGGACTGTCCGATCTGGATTTTACAGTTTCCGACGAGAGTGTGGCGAAACTGTCCGTAACGGGCGACCGCGTGACGCTGAGCCCCGTCGGCACGGGAGAAGTGACCGTGACCGCCTCGTGGCAGGGCAACGATTCGTTCGGCAAAAACGTGCGCGCGACCGTCACGTTTAACGTGGCGCACCGCGCCGTGCAGGTGCAAACGAGCGCGCAGTTGTTTAAGGAAACAAAGGCGGGAAAAGCCGTAGTTTTAGGCAAAAATATCAAACTCGGTACGAACGCCGCGGGCGAAGTCCTGCCACTTTCCGAACGCGAATCCATGCTCGGGAAAATGAAATCAACCTACAATATCGAATTCTATAAGAATACGAACGCCGAGGAGAACGCGTACGTCAAATACGTTCTTGAATTCAAAAACGACGTGTACGGCAACGGATACTCCATCGATGCCGAATACTTTACCAACGCCAGGGACGGCACGGGACAGCCGCTGCTGTTCCGAGGCCCCTTGTATTTCGTCAGTTACGGGCAGGTCGCTTCCGTCGCGGGGCAGGACAACGCCGCGTTCCTTATCCGTACGGACGGCGTCACGCTGTACAACGTGACCTTGCTCGGGTGCAGCGACGAATCTTTGCAGACGGAGGGCGGCGGTTACGACCTTTCCAATCTGAACAACGTGGGTACGACGTTGGAGATCAATGCAGACGCGCAGATTTTGAACTGCCGCATCCGCAACGGGCGCAACGTTGTGCGCGCATACGGCGGCAACCGCGACGGAAGCAAGTATTTCATCGACAGCCTTTCCGAAAACAAGGGCGCGGAGAATGAGCGCATCGACGTGCGCATCGAAGGCTGCGTCATTTCGCAGGGACGGGAATTTTTGTTGAAGATCGGCGCGAACCGCGCTTTGCGCGCGAGCAAAGCGCTCTCTTCCGACGTTGCGGCGTGCATCGAACCCAACCTTCTCGACGAAAACGGGAACGCGTACCGCGCGCAGAGCAACCAATATCTGAACGACGAATATTTTTACAAAACGTACGTCATGACCGACGTCGTCTTAAAGGACAGCGTGCTGGAAACGAGCGGACTTTTTACCGTCGGAGTGGAAAGTAACTTCTCGGGCACCGTGCTGTATAAAGATTCGGCGGATCAGGGCTTGAATTTCGAGGGCTGGTCGGGTTCGGGCGGCACGTCGTTCGCGTCCGTGCTCCGTCTGGAAGGCGACGTGCGTCTGTACGACTGGAAGGATCTGAGCCTTGTGGACAGCAGTACGCTCATCGACACGGAAATGTCCGATCTGAAACTCAATATCGGCGCAATGCTCGATTTTGTCTGCAGCAAAGATCCCGCGCGCTACGGAAATCTGATCCAGATCGTGGACGGCAAACAGTACGTGCACGGCGGCATCGCTTATTACGGCGGCGGCAAAAATTACGCGCAACTTTCTTTGGCGTCGCAGATCGCCTCTCTGTCCGATTATTCCTGTTATTACGTGAATATCGACGTGTTAAAGGACGCGGAGGGCGACGTGGGTCATCAGGGACAGATCTTACCGCTCGCGGCGGGCACGCAGGATTTCCGTTTTTATATGTACGGATCCGACAGCGCGAACAATTATCAAAAACAGCAGTCCGATACGGCCGCGGGCATAAAGTATGCGGGCGTAAAGGCAGTTCCGTTGTTTTAAATTCGGTTTATTACAGGCGTCCGCTTATGCGGGCGCCTGTAAATATTCATGATTCCATGAAAATGTTGCATAATAATTCAAATTCAAAACCAAAACAGTTGCATTTATGCGCGTATCGTGATAAAATGAAACCGTATCATAAAACTGTTTTTTATGCTGAAAAACAGCGCGGAAATTTTTCCGCGCCGTAAATTTATACCAGAGGAGTTCAAAAATGAAGAAAGTAGTTTTGGCTGTCATTGCCACGTTATTGGCGTCGGTACTCTGTTTCGCGATCGTCGGTTGCGCATCGCCGGAAAATGTAAAAGTGATCGACGTAAAACTGACGGACGAAAGTTATGCTTATGCTGTGAAAGAGGGTAACAAAGAACTTTTGGACAAGGTCAACGAGTTTATGGGCAAGCTCAAGAGCAGTGAAGGAATCGACGGCGTCACGCTGGATTCCATCGTCGAAAAGGAAGGAAACGGAAAATTGGGCGATATCGGCTCTGTGCAGACCGTGTCCAAAGACAGGAGCAAAGAACTGGTCGTTTCGACCAATGCGGAATTTGCGCCTTTCGAATATATGGACGGTTCTAAATTGGCGGGTATCGATATGCATGTCGCAAAAATGATGGCGGAATACATGGGCAAAACGCTTGTCGTTTTGAATATGAATTTCGATGCTTCCATTCTTGCCGCAGCGGATGGCAGTTCAGATATTTGCATGGCTGGTTTGACTATCTCCGAAGAAAGAGATAAAACGTTGGATTTCAGCGTTGAATATTACCAGGCCACGCAGAAAATCGCGGTGAAAGAATCCGACACGACTTTTGATAACTGCAAGACCGTCGAAGATGTGGAAAAGATTTTGAAAGAATTGACAGGCAAAAAGGCGGGCGCAGCTACAGCGCAGACGGGATATTTATATTTGGTCGGAGACGAAGGGTTCGGCTTTACCGGATTCAAGAATATAGATGCGAAATCTTACGATTCCATAGGCTTGGCAGTCAAAGATCTGTCAAACGGAAAGATTGATTTCGTTGTCGCCGACGGTACTACGCTCGGATTGGTCGTAAAGGGTATTAACGGTTAATCTGTATGTCGTTTGGGAAAATGTGGAACATCTTCGTTGACGAATTGATTAACGGAGCATATGTCAATATCTTGATCGGGCTGAGAAATACTCTGATCATCGCCATTTTGGGCCTTTTCATCGGGATCATTATCGGAACGCTGATTGCCGCTATTAAAGTTGCGGAGAATCGGAATACGATCGCTAAAGTTTTTGCGCGTATCGGCGATATCTATACTGCGTTATTCCGCGGTACGCCGATCGTCGTACAGTTGCTTGTTTTCCATTATATCGTTTTTCCCGTTTTAGGCATCAATCTGAACGCGGTGATAGAGGCTGTTCTTGTGTTCGGAATGAACAGCAGCGCCTACGTTGCGGAGATTATGCGCGGCGGCATATTGTCTGTGGATAACGGGCAATACGAGGCAGGAAGGACGCTCGGCATGGGATATACGTCTACGATGGTGCGCATCGTTTTTCCGCAGGCTATAAAAAATGTTTTGCCTACGCTCGGCAATGAATTGATTATGCTTTTGAAAGATACTTCTGTTGCGAGCTTTATCACCGTAGTCGACCTTACAAAGGCGTTTACGCTTATTCCCGGTAAAACATACGAATATATGGTTCCTTATCTGATGCTCGCCGTGTGTTATCTGATTCTTGTTTTACTTGCTACGGTTTTGATTCGTTTTGTGGAAAGGAGGTTGCGTAAGAGTGAAAGAAAACGCTGACAACGTTTCCGCGGAAAAAAAGCATATGATCGACGTTGTGCACCTTTCCAAACATTTCGGCGATTTAGTCGTTCTGGACGATATTTCCGATACGGTGTACGAAGGGGAAAAGGTCTGTATCATCGGGCCTTCGGGCAGCGGCAAGAGCACGTATCTCCGCTGTCTGAACGTTCTCGAAGACCCTACGTCGGGCAAAGTCATCTTTGACGGCGAAGATCTGTGCGATTTGAAAGTCGACATCAATCTGCACCGCCAGAAAATGGGCATGGTGTTCCAGCAGTTCAATCTGTTCAACAACATGACCGTGAAAAAGAACATCACGATGGCGCCCGTGCATATCGGCAAAAAGAAGATACGGACCGTCAAAAGAAAAAATTTCTTTACGAGGATCGCCAATGTATTCCGCAGGGAGAAAAAGCCGCTCCTCGATTTGCCGTATACGGTGAGCGAGATGAAAGCAAACGCCGAGGCGACCGCCATGCGCCTGTTGGAGCGCATCGGTCTTTCGGATAAGGCAGACGTATATCCCTCCACGCTTTCGGGCGGACAGCGGCAGCGCATAGCCATTGTGCGCGCGCTCGCCATGAACCCCAAAGTCATGCTTTTCGACGAGCCGACGAGCGCGCTCGATCCGGAAATGGTGGGCGAAGTGCTCGAAGTCATCAAGGAACTTGCCGACGAGGGCATGACCATGGTCATCGTCACGCACGAGATGGGTTTTGCGCGCGAGGTCGCCACCCGCGTTCTCTTTATGGACGGGGGCAAGATCGTCGAGCAGGGCCCTCCCGCGGAGATTTTCGGGAATCCGCAGAATCAACGCTTAAAGGATTTTCTCTCCAAAGTACTTTAAATTCAGCCCGCATTTCTGATAGAATGCGGGTTTTTTTCGCGAAAGGTTGACGCGGGGCGCGTTCCGTGATACAATAATGCGTATGGAAAACAACGAACAATATTTTAACGAATATATGCGGGTGTTGTCCGCAAAATATCCCACGTTTCAGTCGGCGGCGGCGGAGATCATCAACCTTGACGCGATCCTGCGCTTACCGAAGGGCACCGAGCACTTTCTGAGCGACGTGCACGGCGAGTACGAGGCGTTCTGCCATATCATGAACAACTGCTCGGGCGTTATCCGGGAAAAGGTAGAGGCGCTTTACGGAAAGGTGATGACCAAGAGCGAGCGCGACGAGTTCGCGACCCTCATCTATTATCCCGCGGCGATCATCGCTGAGATGAAAGCCAAGGGCGTTGCAGAACTCAAAGAATGGTACGCGGTGCAACTTCACAGGCTTTTGGAAGTGTGCAAGACGGTCGCCTCCAAATATACGCGAAGCAAGGTGCGAAAATCCTTGCCCCGCAATTTCGATTATATCATCGACGAACTCATCAATATGGACCGCACCGACTTTAACAAAGAGGCGTATTACAACGAAATTTTCGCCTCCATTATCGAACTGAACCGCGCAGAGGATTTTATCGTCGCAATCACGGACGTCATAAAGAGGCTGGCGGTGGACGCGCTGCACATCGTGGGCGACCTGTTTGACCGCGGCGAAAATCCCGATAAGATCATGGATCTTCTCATGCAACATCACAATGCCGATCTGCAATGGGGCAATCACGATATATCCTGGATGGGCGCGCATATGGGCAACGAGGCATGTATTCTCACTGTCGTGGATATTTCCCTCAAATACTGCAATATCGACGTGTTGGAAGAATGCTACGGCATTTCCCTCCGAAAACTTGCGGTGTATGCCGAAAACTGTATGGACGAGGACGCGCGCTTTTATCCCGTGGAAACCGACGGTCTGGACGGCGACGGGGACCGCGCGACGATCGCGAAAATGCGCAAGGCAGTCTTTTTCATGCTCATGAAAGCGGAAGGGCAGATCATCGGTCGCCGCCCCGAATACGATATGGACGACCGCCAGGTTTTGACGCACATCGATTACCGAAAGGGCACCGTCGTTTTAGACGGGGATGAGGTCAGACTCAACCGCTGCGACTTTATCACTGTAGACCCTGCCGCGCCTCTTACGTACACTGCGGCGGAACGGGAAGTGCTCGACGGGCTCAAACGCGCCTTTTCGCATAGCGAAAAACTGACGCGCCACGTTGCGTTCATGTTCGAAAAGGGCGCGTCCTTTAAGATTTTCAACGACAACCTGATTTTTCACGGCTGTATCCCGCTCAATGCCGACGGCAGTTACATGGAATTCGAGGGACGCAGGGGCAAGGAACTGATGATTTATGCCGACAACACAGTCCGCGCGGCGTACAACGCCTTTTTAAAGGGCGAAACCGACCAGAAAGCGCTGGACTTTGCCTGGTATCTCTGGTGCGGGAAGCGCTCGCCTCTGTTCGGCCGCGAAAAACTGACTACCTTCGAACGCATTTACATAGACGACGAAAAATACCATAAGGAAAAGAGCAACGCCTATTACCGCTACTGCAACGACAAGGCGTTCTGCGAAAAAATACTGCGCGATTTCGGCATTGCGGGAAAATACAGCCATATCGTCAACGGTCACGTTCCCGTCAAGAAAAAGGACGGCGAGAGCCCCGTCAAGGCGGAGGGGAAACTGATCGTCATCGACGGCGGTTTCTGCAAGGCGTACCACGAAAAGACGGGCATCGCAGGCTATACGCTCATCTACAATTCGCACGGTCTGAAACTGTGCGCGCACGAACCTTTCGACTCCGTGGAAAAGGCGATCGAAACGCGCAGCGACATTCATTCCGAGGTGACCGTATTCGAAACGCGCGAAAACCGACTCCTTGTACGCGACACCGACATCGGGCGTGGGATTTCCTGCCAGATCGACGGTTTGCAGGCGCTGTTGGAATATTTCCGGAATCATCGTCCCACCGATTGCTGATATTTCGCCCCGAACCGCTGAAAGCGGCTCGGGGATTTTTTTATAAAATTTTTTGTAAAAACTTCGTCGATTTACTTTACTAATTTAGCGCGTTAAAGTATAATGGATAAGAAATTTATAATGTAACAAGGAGTTTGCACATGAAAAAATTTTTCACTCTGCTGCTCGCGCTCGTAATGACGGCTGCGATCGGCGTAACCATGTCGGGCTGCAGCAAAGAACTGATCGGATTCGATATCGAACTCGCAAAAGCGGTCGCGGATAAACTGGGCGTGGGTGTCAGTTTCGTGGAGATCAACTGGGACACCAAAGAGGCGGAATTGGATAACCGCAGCATTGACGCGGCGTGGAACGGCTTTACCTACACGAAAGCGCGCGACGAAGGATACTTCGACGAGGACAGAAACCAGCAGATCGGCGGTTTGGATTTTACGGGAATGTATATGGAAAATAAGCAGGTAGCCGTTGTCAAAAAGGAGAACGCCGAAAAGTTCGGCACGCTGGAAGGTTTGAAGAGCGCTAAATCCATGGTCGCAGAGGCCGGCTCCGCAGGGTTTACGACAATTCAGGACGTGTTCGAAAAGGAACCTGTTCCCGCGAAAAAACAGTTGGATATATTCACCGAAGTATCTTCGGGTGCGAGCGACGTCGGCGTGATCGATGCGGTGATGGCAGGGTACTATATCACCTCTGAAACGGGCGCCTATCACGAATCTCTGTCGGTCGTGGAGATCGAGGGCGTCGAAAAAGAATTCTATGCGGTCGGCTGCCGCGAAAAAAGCAATCTTCCCGCCGTGTTCAACCACGTCCTCGCGGGATTATGGGCAGACGGGACCATTCGTAAGATCGGCGAAAAGTACGGCTTGCAGGACGTGCTCGTCAACGGATTCGGCGAATACGACGAAAACTACCAATTCCCTACGGACGGCGACTATGCGGCCGTATTGAAAGCGAAAAAATTCGTTGTCGGCTATACAGTATTCGCGCCCATGGCGTATAAAGGCTGATCGGTCCGGAGTTCAGAATGTTTATCGAAATTATCGGCGAACTGGCGTTGGGGTTCCTTACCACTTTGGAATTGTTTGCCCTGACGCTCGTTTTCGCTCTGCCGCTCGGGCTGTTGGTCGCATTCTGCACCATGTCCAGATTTTACCCGCTACGTATGCTCTTCAAACTGATCGTCTGGGTAGTTCGCGGAACGCCCCTCATGTTGCAACTTCTGATCATCTTTTACGGCCCGGGGCTTTTGGGGTTGCCCGCGTTCAGCAATCGCTTTTTGGCGGCTGTCATCGCGTTCGTCATCAATTACGCGTGTTATTTTTCCGAGATATACCGCGGCGGGATCCAGAGCATTTCCAAAGGGCAGTACGAGGCGGGGCAGGTCTTGGGAATGACGCGTTCGCAGATCTTTATGCGCGTCGTGTTGCTGCAAGTGATCCGCCGCGTGCTCGCGCCGATGAGCAACGAAGTCATGACGCTCGTCAAAGACACGTCGCTCGCGAATACTATTTCGGTCATCGAGATCATCCGCGTCGCAACGACGATCTCCTCGACCTACGCGGTCAACATCATCTTTCCGATCTTATATGCGGGCGTATTTTACCTTGCGTTTATCGGCATCCTGACGCTGCTGTTCGGGTGGCTGGAAAAGAAACTTAATTATTTCAGGGTGTAGCGTATGGCGTTTTTGGAAATTAAAAATTATCGGAAAAATTTCGGCGAGAACGAGGTGCTCAAAGGCATTTCTTTCGGGCTGGAAAAGGGACAGGTGCTCGCGGTCATCGGCTCTTCGGGCGGCGGCAAGACCACGCTTTTGCGCTGTCTGAATTTTTTGGAGATACCCGACGCGGGCGAATTGTATTTAAACGGCGAAAAACTGTTCGACGCTGCCGAACTCGGCAAAAAAGCGGTGAAGGATATCCGCAAAAAGCGCCTGCATTTCGGGCTGGTGTTCCAGTCGTTTAATCTGTTTCCGCAGTACACCGTATTTCAGAATATCACGCTGGCGCAAAACCTTTTGGACAAAGAAAATTTCAAAAATCAGAAGAAAGAATTGCGCGCGTCTTTAAAAGAGTGCGGTCCCGACGAGCGTAAAGAAAAAAAAGAAGAACAAAAGCGCGTATTGCAGGAGATCCGCTTCACGCAAAAAGCGCGTGCCGAGGAAAAGGCGAATTCCCTTTTGGACAGGGTAGGGCTGACCGAAAAACGCAACGCCTACCCGTACGAACTTTCGGGCGGGCAGCAGCAGCGCGTGGCGATCGCCCGTGCGCTCGCGCTCAATCCCGATATCCTCTGTTTTGACGAGCCGACGAGCGCGCTCGATCCCGAACTTACGGGCGAGGTGCTGAAAGTGATCAAGGGGCTGAAATCTTCGGACAGCACCATGATCGTGGTCACGCATGAAATGGAATTCGCGCGCAACGTGGCGGATCTGGTCATCTTTATGGCGGACGGCGTCATCGAGGAGATGGGCACGCCCGCGGAAGTATTCGATTTCCCGAAGAGCGACAAGACGCGCGCGTTCCTGCAAAAATCATTGGAGCAGACGTTATGACCGAAACCGGGGATATGACGAAAATTCTCTGCCGCACGCTCCTGAACTGCAAGACGGAAGAGGACTGTCTCGCGCTTTTGTCCGATTTATGCACCTTTCAAGAACAGGAGCAGATGGCGCAGCGCGCCGCGGCGGCTAAATTATTGCTGGAAGGGAAAACGTATGCTGAAATTATGGACAGCACGGAGATTTCTTCGGCGACGCTCTCCCGCGTTTCCCGCGCGGTGCGCCACGGCAGCGGCGGCTATGCGCGGCTGATTCCGCGCGACGGACGATAAGGCGGCGGCTATGATCGATTTTGAGGCGCTTAAACGCTTTATAGAGGCGAAAAGAACGCCGACCCGCAAAGTATTGCGGGCAGCGTTTAAAATCAATGCCGAGTGCGAACCGCGCGCTTTGTGCGGCGCGGCGGAAACGGACGAAAATGCCCTGCGCGAAAGGATAGGAAAGCGGGGCAAGACGTTTTCGGAAATGCTCTTTTACTGGATCGACGCGCGCGGCGAAAAGGACAGCGACGTGTATAAGCGTGCGGGCGTCGATCGGAAATTGTTTTCCAAGATCCGTTCGGACGCGAATTACACGCCCAAAAAGCGCACGGCGATCCTGTTTGCCTTTGCGCTGTCGCTCAACGAAGATCAGGCGCGCGATCTTCTCGCGCGGGCGGGCTATTCTCTGTCCGATGCGGATACGACGGATATCATCGTACAATATTTTTTGCAGACGGATAACCACGACCTTTCGGAACTGGACGAGGCGTTGGTGCGTTTCGGAGAACAACCTGTATATTCGGAATAAAAAAGAGAGGGGACCCCGACCGGGGTTCCCTCTCTAAGCGTATAGGGGCAGCGATTGCTCTGTAAACTCCTGTATGCGGCGGAACATGAGTTCGTGTCCCATTTCGTTGGGATGGATCCCGTCCTCGCAGATATAATCGGGCATATTGTTTTTCAAAAGAAAATCCGTGCGGAAATCGATAAAGGGACAGCGGTTCAAGAGAGCCGCGCGCAAAATTAAATTGTTGTAGCATTCCTGATGACGGGAAATGTTGGTCACGTCGCCCGTGAAAAAGTGCAGCACGGCGTCTTTATCCGCACGAGCGGCGATGATATTTTGAAAATATCGGTCGGAATACACGGGCGGCAGCGCCGCGAGATAGGTGTGTATCCCGCCTTTTTTCAGTTTTTGTACGTTTTCGTTCAAAAGGGAGAAAAACTCCGAAGGCGGCGTGTTCGGTTCGTGCTGCGCGTCGGGATATTCGCCTACTTCCTTCCAGTTATAGTCGCAGTCGTTGCCGCCGAGCGCGATGACCAGAACTTTGTTGGGTTTGTGCGCGTTGTTTTCCAGATACGTATCGAAAAATCCTTTTTGCACCGTCTTTTTCAGCGTCTGTCCGAACAGCGAAAAGTTTTCGATGGAAACCCCGTAATGTTCCTGCATCAGTTTTACGGTGTTGCGCTCGATTCGCATGATCTTATTATCCTTTAAAAATAATCCCTTGGCGATGGAATCTCCCATCACGGTGATGTCGAAATCATTGAGCATAGTCATAGTCGTCCTCCTTTTCCATTATGCCTGTTTTTGCGGCGTCTTAAACGATCTATAATATTATTTTAGTGCAATTTTTCGCAAAAGTACACCTACCGTGCCGAATTTGCGTTATACTCTTATTTATGAGGCGGTAGAGTCGACGTTTTTCGCCTCTACCGAAAGTAGAGTGTTGCAATAATCACACAATGTAGTCTGTTTGAAAACGGGAGAAAGGAGGTTATCCGCGAAAATATTTGTATATAAATACAAAATAGCCGAAAAATACTTTTTACAAGCGGCGCGGAATATGGTATAATAGGGATATGGACGATCTCAAAACGATTATCGCGCGGAACCTGGCGGATTGCCGCAAGGCGGCGAATCTGACGCAGTTGCAACTCGCGGAAAAATTGAATTATTCGGATAAGGCAGTTTCGAAGTGGGAGCGCGGTGAGAGCGTCCCCGACATTACCGTGCTGTGCGAACTCGCGAAATTGTACGGCGTCACGCTGGACTATCTCGTGACCGACCGCGGCGGCAAACCGCCCAAAACGCGAAAACAGGTCACGCGGGAAGTACGCAAACGCATTTTGATCACCCTCATATGCTGCGGGCTTGTCTGGCTTTTGGCGACTTTCGTCTTTTCCATGCTCTTGATGTGCGGCGTCGAAAATTACCGCGTGTGGCTGGTGTTTGTGTACGCCATGCCCGCGTCGGGCGTTATTCTGATCGTTTTCAGTTCTCTGTGGGCGAACAAATACTGCACGGCGGCGTCCGTTTCCTTTCTCGTATGGACGCTGGCGCTTTCCATCTATCTGTCCGTTCCCATGGTGCAGAACATCTGGCTCGTATTCGTCATCGCGGTGCCGTTGCAACTTTTAACGATCTTCTGGTTTATCCTGCGCGGTCAAAAGAACAAATAAAGTCACCCCGCTCTTCTTAACCCGCATACAATGGTATGTACGTCGGGAGGGAAGTATGCAGAGAAATATCGCTTTGGTCAATTTGGACAACGTCGTCCGCAACGCGGAAAATATCCGCTCGGTCATCGGTTCGGCAAAACTATGCGCGGTCGTCAAGTGCGACGGCTACGGCCACGGCGCCGCCGCAATCGCGAACGCCCTGCACGGGGTATGCGACTCGTTTGCAGTGGCGCTCGTCGACGAGGGCGCGCAGATCCGCGCGGCGGGGGTGGACGAGGATATCCTCGTATTGCAGCCCGCGCTTGACGAAACGGAAGTTCTGCGCGCTGCCGCTTACAACATGATCCTCACGCTCGCGGACGACAACGACTTTTTGCTCGTGAAAAAGACGTGCGAAAAATTCGGAGTACGCGTGCGCGTGCACCTGAAAGCCAATACGGGCATGAACCGCCTGGGCTATGAATACTGGCAGTTCCTCAATTCCTGTCTGCTCGTGAAAAAGCAAACGGATATTTCGGTGGAAGGGGTGTATTCGCACTTTTATCTTCCCGAAAGCAGATCGGAAACGCGCGCGCAGTACGAGTTGTTCCTGCGCTTTTGCAGCGTGGCGGAAGGGGTGTTCGGAAAACTTACCAAACACATTGCGGCGAGCGGCGGCGTATTTGCCGACGCCGCCTATCATATGGACATGGTGCGCTGCGGCATCGCATTATACGGCTATCTGCCGCGCGGCATCAGATCGGATAAGCGTTTTTTGCCGGCGCTCTGCGTATACACGCATGCGGCGGCGGGCAGAAAATACGAATTCGGCGGCATCGCCTACGGCCGCGCGAACGGCAGGTCGGGCGATCTGACGACGCTCCGCATCGGCTACGGGGACGGGTTTTTCCGTGCGGGCGGGATCGGGAATATCAACAATCTGTGTATGGACGCATGCGTGGTGTCGGGCGCGCACGCCAAGGGCGAGCCCGTGCTCGTTTTCGCCGACGCGGACGAATACGCGCGGCGGCATAACACCATTTCGTACGAGGCTCTGTGCTCTGTCACAAAGCGCGCCGAATTCGTGTACGTGCGAGGCTTGGAGCAGAAAAATAAGGAATGACGATGCAAAAGCAACAACTTCGCGCCCGCATGAAAGCGCTGCGCGCAGCCTGCGAAGATCGGCGGGCGCTGGATAACGGCATATTCGAAAATCTGTTTTCCCAACCCTTTATGAATGCGGAAACGTTTTTCGTCTACGTTTCTTTCGGGAGCGAGGCGGATACGCGGCGCATCATAGAGGAACTTTTCAAACGAGGCAAAACAGTCTTTTTACCCCGCGTGGCGGGGCAACGGATGCAGTGCGTCCGCTACGTCGGACAAGCGCTCGAAAAGGGCGCGTTCGGCATTATGGAACCGCAAGGGGACGCCGAAGAAATTGTGCCCGACGTATGCCTGACGCCGCTTCTGGCGGCTGACAGGCGCTGTGCGCGGCTGGGCTACGGCGGGGGATACTACGACAGGTTTTTTATGGACAAGCAGTTGTGCAAAGTCGGGCTCGCCTATTCTTTTCAGATCGTAAACGAATTGCCTGCGGAGCCGACGGACGTTTTTTTGGACGCCGTCGTGACCGAGCGGGAAGTATTATATCGGAGGTAAATCGCAAATGTTGCAATGGGCATGGGAATATACCAAACGCGTGGGCACGCTGCTCATTATGAATTTTCTGTTCGGGATCACGATGTTCCTCGTATTCGCGCTCGATAACGTGGCGGCGCGCGTTGCGATCGTATTTGTCATGCTGGCGGCGATGTTCGCGCTGGACTTTTTCCTCATGCGTTCCGCGGGAGAACAGGATTTCAAGATGAGCGTCATCGGCGAGGCGAAGCGCAGGAATAAGCCGAGCGGCGCGCCCGAAGGGCATTCCACCTATCATATCAGCAAGGAATACCGCGTATATAAGGGCTTTCTGATCGGGCTGATCACCATGGCGCTCGCTATCGTTCTGATCGTCGCCGCGCAGATGACCGGCTCGAACGGCGTGAAGATCGCGCTGTTCATCGTTTACGGCTGGCTGTATTTTCCCGTCGTCGCCATCAGTCTGGAAGCCAATCTGTTTTTCTGTCTGATCGTGTTCGCCGTTGCGCTGACGCTGTTCGGCGTTTCCTATATCATCGGCGGCGAAAAGGGGCGCTTGCAACACTATATCCTGTTGAAAAAAACCAATGCTATTTCCGAAATGGAGAAGAAAAATTGAGGATCATCGGAGGAAAATTCCGCGGCAGAGTGCTTACGGGTTTTAAAGGAAACGATATCCGCCCGACCGCGGACAGGGTAAAGGAATCTCTATTCAATATTCTCGCGCCCGAAATTCACGGCGCAAATCTGTTGGATCTATTCTGCGGGTGCGGCAACGTGGGACTGGAAGCGATCTCGCGCGGCGCCGATTACGTGGTGTTCAACGACGTTTCCAAAGACAGCCTCGCCGTGCTCAGAAAGAATCTGTCTCTTTTAAAGACGGACGCGAAAATTTACAACTGCGATTTCAGATCGCTGCTCGGATCTTTGGATATGACTTTCGACGTCATTTATATCGACCCGCCGTATAAAAGCGGTTTCGGCGCGGAGGCGCTTTCGATTATCGGCGAACGGAGATTGCTGACGACGGGCGGCGTCGCCGTATTCGAGAGCGATAAACCATTCGAAGGGGAGATCGCGTCGCTCGTGAAATACGACGAGCGCAAGTACGGCAGTACCTATCTCACGTTTTTTACCCCCGATTGAGGAGTTATTATGAAAAAATGCGTCTTTGCGGGCACGTTTGACCCGCCTACCATCGGGCACCAGGATATCGTTCTGAAATGTTTGGAAATTTTCGACGAAGTCGTGGTCGCTTTGATGATCAATCCCAACAAACAGCCGCTTTTCAAAACCGAAGACAGGCTCATGCTGCTCGAAAAGGTTTTTTCGGGACACCCGAACGTCAAAGTCGTCGCGTACGACGGACTTTTGGTGGATCTTCTGCGCAAAGAGAATACCAAATTTTACGTGCGCGGCATTCGGAACGGTACAGATTACGATTACGAAAACCAACTCAATTACATCAACTGCGATATGTACAAGCAGATGATCACCATTTTTCTGCCTACGCGGCAGAATCTCGTGCATATCAGTTCCAGTCTTGTAAAAGACGCGCTCAGGTTTCATAAAAACGTAGACGATTACGTCCCCGCCGAGATCCGCGGGGACATCCGGAAATTACTAGATACAGAGGTCAGATAAATGTTCAGAAGAGAAGAAAGGATTCCCGAAGCGGAAGAGATCATTGCCGAAACGCCGCTGCCCGAAAATTTACGGAAAATAAAGCGCGGGCGCGACGAACTCGCAGGCGAAGTTATCCGCGGCGATACGGACAAGTTGTTGCTCATCATAGGTCCCTGTTCGGCGCACGAGAGCAGACCCGTTTTGGACTACGTGGAAAAACTCGGAAAACTCAACGAGCGCGTCAAGGATAAAATCGTCATCGTGCCGCGCATCTATACCAATAAACCGCGCACCAAGGGCGTGGGTTACAAGGGCATGTTCACCCAGCCCGACCCCAATGGTAAAGAAGATATTTTAAAGGGGATCAAGACGCTTCGTCAACTGCATATCGACGCCATCGGCATCAGCGGGCTTTCGGCGGCGGACGAAATGCTCTATCCCGAAAACTACGCCTATGTGGAGGACTTGCTGACCTACATCGCGGTGGGCGCACGTTCAAGCGAGAACCAGATGCACCGCCTGGTTTCCAGCGGCATCGAACTTCCCGTAGGGATCAAAAATCCCATGAGCGGCAGCATTCCCGTGCTGCTCAACTCCATTTACGCCGCACAGAGCGAGCAGATCTTCAAATATCAGAACTATCAGGTCAAAACGACGGGCAACGAATTGGCGCATGCGGTACTGCGCGGTGCGGTGGACAATTACGGCAACGATATTCCCAATTTTCACTATGAATTCGTGATGAAAGTCATCGAGGGCTATTCAAAGAGCGGGCTGAAACACCCCGCCATCGTGATCGACGCGAATCATTCCAATTCGGGCAAAAAGCACAGACAGCAGATCCGTATCGTCGAGGAGGTTTTAAACAACCGCCTGTACGACAAGGATTTCAAAAAGTACGTCAAGGGCTTCATGATCGAAAGTTTTCTGGAAGAGGGCTGTCAGAAAGAGGATATCGTCTACGGAAAATCCATCACCGATCCCTGCCTGGGGTGGGAAGATACCGAGCGGCTCGTGCTCGATATCGCGGACAAGGTATAAAAGATGAAGACCGCATATCTCGGCCCCGAGGGGAGTTATTCGTCGCTTGCCGCCCGCAAATTGTGCCCGACGGCAGAGTATCTGCCCCGCAAAAGTTTTTATGCGGCGGTTTCCTGCGTGCTCGCGTGCGAGGCGGACTGCGCCGTTCTGCCCGTGGAAAACACGTTGCAGGGCGCCGTGGCGCAAAACCTCGATCTCTTATATGCCAACGCCGAATTATTCGCCGTAAAGGAATACCTGTTGCAGATCGACCATCGCCTGATATTCCGCCGCGGCGTAAATCTTTCCCGTATCGAGCGGGTATTTTCTCACGAACAGGCCATACTGCAATGCGGGAAATTCCTTTCCGAAAATCTGCCGCAGGCGAAGATCGTCTATACCGACTCGACGGCGGAGAGTTTGTCCGTCATGCAAAAGGAAACGGACGCGGGGATTGTGGGCGCGCATATGGCGCGCGAAGGCTACGAACTTTCTGCGGAAAACATTGCCGACGAAAAGAAAAATTTTACGCATTTCCTGCTCGTAAAAAGGGGAGAGGAACATCTCCCCGTGCATTCCGGACGCGTATACTTTGCGGCGTCCTGCCCGCACGAACCGGGCGCGCTTTTAAAGATGCTGCAAATTCTCGCGGTGTACGATCTCAATATGACGAAGATCGAATCCCGCCCCAAAAAAGATTCGCCGGGCGAATATAACTTTTTTATCGAATTCGAGGGCGATATCGCGGCAAACGGCGTCCGCGCGGCGCTCAGCCGCCTGCAAGAGTATACCAAAAATTTCAAACTTTTAGGCTGTTACTGAAACAGAAAACAAAACAGCAGGCACAGCGCAAAGGCGGTAAACGCCTGCATGATTTTAACGGGCAGAAAATATTTGAGTTTGACGCCCGCTTTTTTGAAATAACAGATCTGCTGGGCGAGAATGGATACGCCGCCGAATGTAATGACGAATGCGGCGAGGGAAACGGACAGCATTCCCGGATTTTGCGCCAGCAGTTTGCAGCCGTGCGTCGCCTCGATGAGCCCCTGCGTAAAGGCGGCGGCGAGTTGTCCGCTCTTGTCGAAGGGCGATAAAACGAGCGAGAACAGCGATTCTGCGGGTAAGAGCAGATAAAAGTCCGAAAGGATCTGCGCCAGAATATAGAATACGGCGATGAACGCGCCCACCACGAGGATGGAAGTCACCGCGCCGTACACGCTCTCGTACAAAATATTGTCGGCTGCAACGAGCCTTCTTTGAGGCGGTTGGGCGGCGGGTTGCTTTTTTGTGAAAGCGGAAAACACCAGGCACACGAGCACGACCGCGAAAATATGCGAACAGAAAAGGATCAGTCCGATCTTTTGACTGTGGAACATGGCGGCGCCGACGCTCGCAATGACGAACAGCGGTCCCGAAGTGGAACACAGCGGGCTCATCCTCGTCGCCTGCGCGTCGGTGATCAAGCCGTTTTCGCGAAGGTCCGCAAGCATGCGGCTGCCCACGGGATAGCCCGACAGCGCGCTCATCGCAAAGCAGTAGGAGGCGATGCCCGGCATCTTGAACGCCTTTTCGCACAGCGGCGACAGGACGCGCGAGGCGCGCTCGGCGACGCCCAGTTTCGTGAGCAGCGCCGTCAGAACGAAAAAAGGGAACAGCGAGGGGAGCACGAAATACAGCCACAACTCCAATCCGCTCAGACAGCATTTCGCATACCGTTCGGGAAACATTGCCAAAAGTACGATGATGGCAAGTATGGCCGCCGAAAGGGAGGCGTACAAAATTTTTTTCGATTTGGTCATACAGTAATTTATGTTACGGGAGTATATAATTATGAGTAAAACATTGGGTCTTGCGCTCGGCGCGGGAGGTACGCGCGGCATCGCGCACGTGGGGTTTTTGAAGGCTCTCGAAGAGGCGGATATCCGCCCCGACTATATCGCGGGTTCTTCTATGGGAAGCGTGGTCGGAGCCTGCTATTCCAAGGGCATGACCTGCGACGAAATGCGCGACATCGCATTTGAGTTGAAGACGACGGATATCCTGGACGTAAGCCTCATTGCTCTGGCGAAACTGGGACTGTTAAAATCCGTCCGCGTCAGGAAACTTATATCGGGCTTTTTGGAGGATTGTACCTTCGAACAGTTGCATATTCCTTTTTGCTGCGTGGCGGTGGATTTAAAGACGGCGGAACTGAAATGTTTTTCCGAAGGCAGCGTCGTGGACGCGGTTCTCGCGTCCAGCGCCATGCCTACGGTCTTCCGTCCCGTGGAGATCGACGGTATGCTTCTCGTCGACGGCGGCGTTTTGTGCCGCGTTCCCGTCAGAGAAGTCAAAAAGATGGGCGCCGACGTGGTCGTCGCCGTGGACGTTCTGGGGAAAGTTGAAAAACTCGACAAGGTGCCGAACGTGCTTTCGCTCGTGACGCGCGTTTACGATATCATGGACTGCAAGCGCACGCAGACGGTGCATACCAAGCACAGCCGCAAGATCGATCTGTGGCTGGAACCCGAAATGGAAGACGTGAGCCAGTACAAAGTGAAAAATATCGAAGCCGCCTACGAGGCAGGCTATCGGATCGGCAAAGAAAACGCCGAAAAGATCAAAGAATTGATCGCAGAGTAATAAAATTATGGATTTATTCGATCTCAATAACAACGAATACGCGGCGAAACCGCTCGCTGAAAAAATGCGTGCCAGCAATCTGGACGATTTTATCGGGCAAAAACACATCGTTTCACCCAACAGCCTGCTGCGCCGCGCTATTTCTATGGACAGGCTTGGCAGTTGTATTTTCTGGGGCCCGCCCGGCTGCGGCAAAACGACGCTCGCGCACATCATCGCTTCGACGACCAACGGTAATTTCGTCAAATTGAACGCCGTGCAGAGCGGCGTCGCGGACGTGAAAAAGGCAGTGGAAGAGGCGCGCAACAGTTTGAAAATGTACGGAAAGAAGACTTATCTTCTTCTCGACGAGTGCCATCGTTTCAATAAGACGCAATCCGATTCCCTCCTTCCTTCCATCGAGCAGGGAACGATCATATTTATCGGTTCCACTACGGAAAATCCCTACGCCTCGATGACGCCCGCCATCGTTTCGCGTTGCCGCGTGTTCGAATTCAAGCGCCTTTCGGAAGAGGAGATCACGGGCGCTTTGAAAACCGCTCTCACTTCCAGAAAGGGATTGTACCAATACAAGACGGACGTGTCCGAAGACGCTTTGAAACATATCGCCAATATGTGCGGGGGAGATCTTCGCGCCGCGTATAACGCGCTGGAACTCGCCGTCGTCACCACGCAGCCGCAGTCGGACGGCACCGTGCGCGTGACGCTCGAAGACGCGGAACAGTCCATCCAGAGAAAGGCGCTTTCCTACAACGAGGACGTGTATTACGATCTGTTGTCAGCGTTCTGCAAGAGTTTGCGGGGGAGCGATTCCGACGCCGCGCTCTATTACGCCTTCCGCCTCATCGAAGGAGGCTGCGATCCGATTCTCATCTTCCGCCGCCTGATCGCTCATTCCAGCGAGGACGTGGGTATGGCGGATCCGCAGGCGCTCGTCGTGGCGACTTCCGCGCTTTACGCGTTCGAACGCATGGGTCCGCCCGAAGGGCTGATTCCTCTGACAAACGCCATTATTTATGTTTGCGAAGCGGAAAAATCCAATTCCGTCATTACGGCGATGGGCGCGGCGAGAAAAGCCGCCACGGAGATCCGCGATGACAATATCCCGCCCTATCTCAAAGACAATTCTTACGGCGACGCGGCGGCAAAAGCGCAGAGCCGACGCTATAAATACCCGCATGATTACGGCGGTTACGTCAAACAGCAATATCTGCCCGACAGCCTGAAAGACGCCGAGTTTTATAAACCCTCCGACCGCGGCTACGAAAAAACCGTGCGTCAGATCCGCATCAAAAAGGGAATGGAGTAGTAGTTGCGATATTTAAATCAAGATAAAAATCCCGCTTTACATCCGCGATAAATTGTGATATAATGTTTCGAGAAAATAATTATTCGTATTTTTAATTCAAATGAGAAACCGAAGGTCTGCGAAAAAATCGCGTCTTCGTGTAAATGTAGGATGGGAACGAATGAATAAAGTAATGATGATATATTTTCTGGTTTTGGCGGCAACCGTGATCGTCTATTACGCTTTGCCTTTGAAACGCAGATGGATCGCGCTGCTTGCTTTCAGCATCGTATTTTATGCTGTGAACAGTACATATCTATTCGTATTTATCGCGAGCACGACGCTCAGCGTCTATTTCTGCGCACGCTATATCCAAAAATCCAACGACGCTCCCGTTGCCGCGGGCGAGGATCTGGCCGCGAACGCGAAAAAAGTAAAAAAACAGAATAAAACGGCCGTTGCCCTGATCATCGTCTTTAACCTGGCGATCATCGGAGTTTTAAAATATTATAATTTTTTCGGCGGTACGCTCAATTCGCTCTTTTCTTTACTGCACATCGATGCGAAAATTCCCGCTATGAAAGTATTGCTTCCGCTGGGGATTTCCTTTTATACCTTGCAGGCGATCGGGTATCTCATCGACGTATATCGCAAAAAGTACGCGGCGGAAACGAATTTTTGCAAACTTTCGCTCTTTTTGATCTTTTTTCCGCAGATCCTCGAAGGGCCCATCAGCCGCTACGATCAGACCGCCGACCAACTGTATGAGGGACACAAGGCGGATTATAAGGGCATCACCTACGGATTGCAGCGCATCTTGTGGGGGCTGTTCAAAAAAATGGTCGTCGCGGACCGTCTGTACCTTTTGGTCAAGACCGTTTCCGACAATCCCGGAAACTTTTCGGGGTATGCGAGCCTTTTGTTTATTTTCTGTTATACCTTGCAACTCTATGCCGATTTTTCGGGCTTTATCGATATCGCCATCGGCAGCGGCGAGTTGTTCGGCGTCAAACTTCCCGAAAATTTCAAGCGTCCGTTTTTTGCGAAGAGCGCGCAGGAGTTCTGGAAACGCTGGCATATCACGCTCGGCGTGTGGCTGAAAGAGTACGTCTTTTATTCGGTGGCGCTCTCCCCGAAAGTCGTTAAAAGTTGCGGTAAACTCAAAAAGCGCTGGCGCAACCACTTTACGAAAATGCTGCCCACGGCAATCGCGCTTCTGGCAGTCTGGCTGTGCAACGGACTTTGGCACGGACCCGAATGGAAATATATCGTCTACGGCCTATACTATTTCGTCATCATCGTCAGCGGCATGATGCTGGAACCTCTGTTCAGAAAACTGTATCAGAAAATTCATCTCAATCCCGACGGCAAAGCGTTCACCGTCTTTCGGCATATCCGGACTTTACTCATCATATTTATCGGGGAAACGATCTTCGGCGCGAACACGTTAGGCGACGCATTCATGATATTATCTTCGGTTTTCAGGCCGTATCACGGCTCGATCTTCTCGCTGGGAATGGACTTGCAGGAGATCGTGGTGGCGTGCCTTGCGCTTTTATTGATGCTCGGCGTGGGTATCGTACAGGAAAAGGGCATCGGCATCCGTGACAAAGTGGCGTCGGTGGCGCTGCCTGTGCGCTGGGCGTCGTATATGTCTTTGATTTTAGTCATTCTTGTTTTCGGCGCTTACGGCGATATGTATAATCTCGTCCCGTTTATTTACGGAAATTTTTGACGGGAGGGAAATTATGGATCAGGAAAAATCCAATCGGATCAAAATAATCGTGAAGATCGTTTCGTTCGTGCTGGTGACAATCGCGTTGATCGGCGTCGTTACGCTCTTTCTTCATCCCGAGCATGCTGCACGCTATTCGGACGAGCGCTCGGTGGAGGCCAACCGCATTTTCGACGAACGGGAAAATTCCATCGACGTCATCTTTTTGGGACACAGCGGCGTTTACAGCGGCATTTCGCCGATGGAAATCTATAAAAAATACGGTTTCACTTCCTATGATTTTTCGCAGGCGCGCCAACTCCCCTGGGAATCGCTGGAAATGCTGAAAGCGGTGCTGAAAGTGCAAAAGCCCGCAGTACTCGTTCTGGAAACGGATCAGTTGTTTTACGACGCGGGTAAAAATATCGCGGAAAGTTTCGGGCGCAGTTTGGTGCATAATTTCGTGCCTATCTTAAAAAATCACGTCGCCTGGAAAGACTGGTTCAACAAGGGCAAAAAGCGCGAGCGCAGCATCACGAAAGGCTATAAATTTTCCAAAGACGTGAAACCTTTTAAGGGAAACAAGAACTGGAAACCCACGGACAAGGCGTATAAGATCAAAAAGTCCCATCTCGGTCCGTTCAAAGATATCTGCGATTTGTGCAAAGAAAACGACATTCCCGTTCTTTTGCTGGAAGTGCCCTCGACGAAAAAATGGGATTACAGCAAATTCAACGCCGTCAAAAAGATATCCGAAGAAAAGGGGCTGCCGTTTATCGATATGAACCAGATCCTGGAAGAGTTCGGTTTCGATTGGGAAACGGATTCGCGCGATAAGGGCGATCATCTCAATTATTCGGGCGCGGTCAAAGTTTCCGATTATCTTGGCAAATATTTGCAGGATACGTACGGGCTCGTCAGCCGCAAGGGCGACGAAAAATACGCTTCCTGGGAAGAGGACCTTTGTAAGTACGAAAAGATGATCGAGAGAGAGGTCAACAAAAAATGAACCGTAGAATGGATAATGTTCTGGAATTTTTAGAGGAAAGCGCGGCGAAATATCCCGATAAAGCCGTCTTTGCGGACGAGACGCAGGAAATCACATACCGCGAATTCGTGCGGCGCGCGCGGCGCATGGCGACGGGGCTTGCAAAGCGTTGCCCGCCGAGAAGTCCCGTGGCGGTGCTCGGCGAAAAGAGCGTGGAAACGGTGACGGCCTTTTTCGCGTGCGTATACGCGGGCTGTTTTTACGTGCCGCTCAATCCGCTGCACCCCGAAGAGCGGCGCAAACAAATTTTGAAAACGCTGGGGGATCCGCGCATCCTTGTGCAAAAAGGATGCGTTTCGCTGATTCCTTCGGGAATCAGCGATGCGATTTTATTCGATGAGGCGGAAGAGGAAGAGGACGCCGCGTTGCTTGCGGACATACGCCAAAACCATGCGGATACCGATCCTTTGTACGTGCTTTTTACCTCGGGTTCGACGGGGGAGCCGAAAGGTATAGCCGTGGCGCACCGCTCCGTTCTCGACTTTATCGACAAATTTACGGACATTTTCGAGATCGGTGCGGAGGAGATCATCGGCAATCAGGCGCCTTTCGATTTCGACGTATCCGTCAAGGATATTTACTCGACGATCTCGGCGGGCGCGACCATGCAGATCATTCCCAAACAAAAATTTTCCTTTCCCACCATTCTCATCGACTATCTGATCGAACGGAAAATCACCACGCTCATCTGGGCCGTTTCGGCGCTTTGCATACTTTCCTCTTACCGCGCGTTCAGTTATAAAGTGCCTGCGGACGTAAAAAAAGTTTTGTTCAGCGGCGAAGTGATGCCGATCAGGCAACTCAACGAATGGAAAAAGTATCTGCCCGAAGCGACGTTCGTCAATCTGTATGGGCCGACGGAGATCACCTGCAACTGTACCTATTATAAATTGGAAAAAGGCGAATTTACGGGCGATACGCTCCCGATCGGGCGGCCGTTTCCCAACGAGCGCGTGTTTTTGCTGGGCGACGACGGAACGCTCGTGAAGGACAAGAACGTCACGGGCGAAATTTGCGTCGCGGGCTCGGCGCTCTCGCTCGGATATTATAACAACGAAGAGGAAACGGCGAAAGCGTTCGTGCGCAATCCGCTCGTCGGCGCATATTGCGAGACGATGTACTGCACGGGCGACTTGGGCTATTACGACGGGCAGGGCGAACTGTGCTTTGTCGGGCGCAGGGATTTTCAGATCAAACACATGGGGCACCGCATCGAACTCAATGAGATCGAAAGCGCCATTCTCGCCGTCGGCGGCGTGGAGCGCGCGGTGTGTCTGTTCGATCAGAGGCGCGATAAGATCTGGGCACTCACGCAGGGCGCGGCGGAAAGCGGAGAGATCGCCTCGCGCCTCCGCGAAAAACTGCCTCCTTTCATGGTGCCGCAAAAATATATCGCGGTGGAAAAATTCCCGCTCACCGAAAACGGAAAAATCAACCGCAGGCTTTTACGCGAGGAGTACGGCATATGACAGATGCGCTGCCGACTCCCGCTTATGTTTTCGACGAAAAGGCGCTGCGCGCGCGGATCGGTTTTCTCCGCGAACACCTGCCTTCGGCAAAATTATGCTACGCGATGAAAGCCAATCCGTTTCTGGTGGAGAGTCTCGCCCCTTGCGTCGACTTATTCGAGGTCTGTTCTCCCGGCGAGTACAGGATCTGCGAGCGTTTGAAAATCGCGCCCGCGCAGATCGTTCTGTCGGGCGTATATAAGGAAAGGGCCGATATTTTCCGCATCGTCGGACAATGCGGCGACAAGGCTACTTATACGGTCGAATCGCCGTCGCAGTTAGAACTGCTTTCCGACGCGGCGCGCGCTTGCGGGCTGCGCTTGCCCGTCTGCCTGCGGCTTTCGAGCGGCAATCAGTTCGGCATGGACAAAGCGGCGATCGGACGCATCGTGGAAAAAAGAAACGAGTTGCCGCTCGATATCGAGGGCATTCAATACTATTCGGGTACCCAGAAAAAGTTTGAAAAGATCCGCAAAGAGGCGGAAATGCTCAAAGCCTTTCTTTCCGAACTGAAAGAAAATTACGGGTTTGCCGCGAAAAGGCTGGAATACGGCCCGGGATTCGGCGTGGGATATTTTCAGAGCGACGCGCCCGTCGACGAAACCGCGTTGCTTCGCGATTTCTGCGCGCTGTTCGAAGATCTGCCCTGCGGGCTCGTTCTGGAGATGGGACGGTTTATCGCGGCGCCGTGCGGCGAATATCACACGAAGATCGTCGATATCAAATATACGGACGGTATGCGATATTGCATCGTGGACGGCGGTATCAATCATCTCAATTATTACGGGCAGACGATGGCGATGAAATTGCCGTATATCCGCCATCATAAAACGAACGGAGATGCTGCCGAAAATTTATGGACGGTGTGCGGTTCCCTGTGCACCACGGCGGACGTGCTCGTGCGCAGTCTGCCTCTGGCGGGCGCCGCTGTCGGCGACGAACTCGTGTTCGAAAAGGCGGGCGCGTATTCGGTGACGGAGGGGATCTATCTCTTTTTGAGCAGGGATATGCCCCGCGTGTATGTAAGGACGGAGGACGGCTCCCTGGTATTGCGCAGGGATGCGGTTTCAACGGATAAAATCAACAGTAAGGAGTAAAAAATGAAAGAACTTATACAACTTTTGAAAGAGATCCGCCCCGACGTGGATTTCGAAAACAACACGGCGCTCATCGATCAGGGCGTACTCGATTCTCTGGACATCATGGAGATCGTCGCCGAGATCACCGACCGTTTCGACGTGAGCATTTCTCCCGCCGATATCGTGCCCGCGAATTTCAATTCCGCAGCGGCGCTGTGGGCGATGATCGAAAAATTAAAGTAAAAAAGAGGCGTTGAATTTGAAAATTCAACGCCTCTTTTTTCAGTCGGGAACGCGGACGCCGAGAATGTGTATCCCGCGCAGCCGTTCGAAATAGTATGTATAGAGAGGTTTGTTGTACGCGTCGTAAGTGTGGGCGGCGACGAGAGGCCCGCGCGAAAATCCGACGAGAATGGGCGTGTGGTAAAAATCTCCCGTATCCCTTCCCAGCTGTACCAGATCGCCTTCCTGCAATTCTTCCACGGGGGATTCCTGTCCGAACGGTCCCAAACCGTCGTTTTCCGTAAGAAATCGGTAAATGTATTCCACGCCCGTCCACGAGGCTGTGCGGTCGTTCGCGGAGCGGTAAAACCAACCCGTGACGGGGCGGTAATTCATCACGGCGCCGCCCGCGTGCAGGCACTGCGAAACGTAATTGGTACAGTCGCCGCCCAGACTGTCGAAATTATAATATTGCGGATTGCGGCCGTACGCCCATTTGCGGGCGTATTCCACCGCGGCTTTTCTGTCATACGCAATGATTTTCATGCTATATTCTATGCGCCGCGGTTCAAAAAGGTACGCTCATTCGATTTCCCGCATTGTCTTTTTGAGAAGGTCGGCGGATCTTTGCAGAAGTTCCTTTTCCCGCTCGTTGAGAGCGATGGGCACGATGCGCTCCACGCCGTCCGAACCTACGATGGCGGGAATACTCAGCGTGACGCCGTCCACGCCGAACTCGCCGTGCAGGGCGGTGGACACGGGCAGAATGGACTTCTCGTCGCGCACGACCGCCTCGCAGATGCGCTGTACCGCCATGCCTATGCCGTAATAGGTCGCTTTTTTGCGCTCGATGATCTCATACGCGCTGTTTTTGACCGATTCTCCGATTTTTTCCATGGCGCCGTCGTGATCGTAAAAGCCGCGCATTTCGCAGAAATCGTGCAGGGGCACGCCCGATACGTTGGAACTGCTCCAAACGGGGATCTCGCTGTCGCCGTGTTCGCCGATGATAAAGGTGTGCACGCTACGGCTGTCCACGGAGAGGTGTTCGCCCAAAAGATATTTGAGCCGCGCCGTGTCAAGCACCGTTCCCGAACCGAAAACGCGCTCTTCGGGCAGATCGGAGATCTGTTGCGTCAGCCTGGTCAGAATGTCTACGGGATTGGCTACGATGAGCAGAATGCCCGCAAACCCGCGTGCGTTGAGTTCGGGGATGATCGAACGGAAAATCTTCGCGTTTTTGCGCACGAGATCCAGCCGCGTTTCCCCGGGTTTCTGATTGGCGCCCGCCGTGATGATGACGACGGCGGCGTCTTTGAGATCGTCGTAATCGCCCGCGTAAATGTTCATGGGTTTTGCGAATAAGAGTCCGTGGCTGATGTCCATCGCTTCGCCCTCGGCGCGGGCGCGGTCGGCGTCGAGCAGCACCATTTCCGAAAACAACCCGTGCTGCATCAACGTGTAGGCGCAGGTCGAACCCACGAACCCGCAGCCGATAATGGCAACTTTTCTGACGTTAACGTTCATAAATCAAATCTCCTTTTCGTTTATTATGCGCGTTCGGGCGGCTTTGATACGGATTCACGCGCTAAGCCGCTCGCATTGGTGCAGGTGATAATAAAAATTTCCCTGTTTCATGCCCGTGCAGGCGAGGGCAGTTTTCAAAGAAATGTTTTTCAGTTTGAAAGCCCGCACGGTTTCCAGAAATTCCTTCGAGTAAATTGTCCGAGGCCTGCCGAACCGCACGCCGCGGCTTTTTGCGGCGGCGATTCCCTCCGCTTGTCTTGCGCGGATATTTTCGCGCTCGTTTTCCGCGACAAAGGAAAGCACCTGCAGTACGATGTCGGAAATAAACTTTCCCACGAGCGTGTTGGATTTTGTCCGCGTGTCTAAAAGGGGCATATCGAGCACGAGGATATCCGCGCCGATCGTATTCACGATCTTCGACCATTCGGATATGATCGCGTTGTAGTTGCGCCCTAAGCGGTCAATGGACTTGATAACGAGCAAATCGCCCGCGCGCAGCCGCTTTAAAAGTTTCGAATAGTTTTTCCTTTCGAAATCTTTTCCGCTCTTTTTGTCCGCATAAATACGATTGCCCGACACGCCGAAGTCTGCGAATGCTTTCAGTTGTCTGTCCAGATTTTGATCGCGCGCCGACACGCGCGCATATGCATAGATCTTCATTCCATCCTCCATAGTATTATCATAAACGATTTTTTCCGTAATGTCATCAAAAACGGCGAACACGCTTTACAAAATTTTCTAAAATTGTTATAATAATGCCTATAATAATATATTATATAAGGAAAAATGTTATGAAATTCAAAGGCGTTATTTTCGATCTCGACGGAGTTATCTGTTTTACGGATAAATTCCATTATCAGGCGTGGAAGAAACTGGCGGACAGGCTCGGCATTGAGTTTGACGAAAAGATCAACGACAGACTGCGCGGCGTTTCACGCATGGCTAGTCTTGAAATCATCCTTGAAAAGAGCGCGCGCGCCTATTCCGACGCCGAAAAAGAGAGTTTCGCTGCGGAAAAGAACGACGCCTACCGCGCGTTGTTGGAGAACATGGGTAAGTCCGACGTGTCCGAAGAAGTGCGCGATACGCTTTCGGAACTCAGGGCGCGAGGCGTTTTGCTTGCCATCGGTTCTTCGAGTCGCAATACGCCGCTCATTTTAGAAAAGACGGGCATGAAACAGTATTTCGACGCGGTGAGCGACGGTAACAATATCACCCGTTCCAAACCCGATCCCGAAGTGTTTTTAAAAGCGGCGCAGTTTCTGAATCTCGCGCCTGCCGATTGCCTCGTGGTGGAAGACGCGGTCGCGGGCATCGACGCGGGATTTTCGGGCGGTTTTCGCACCGCCGCCATCGGTGAGGCGACCAATTACGACAGATCCGATTATAAATTAACTACATTTTCAGATCTTTTGAAAATTGTTGACTGACCGAAACCGATCGCGATTCAGCCTGTAAAAAAGGGGCGAAGGATCCACCTTCGTCCCTTATTATATATCTTTCGAGATTTACTTGGCAATGGCAAGAGCGGCATAATCGCAGATTCATGCATTTCCCTTCGATACGTAAAAGAAAAGACGGACAACCCAGTATAAAATACTGCAATTTCCGTCTTTAAAATGGTAGCCCCATGGGGAATCGAACCCCAGTTTCCGCCGTGAGAGGGCGGCGTCTTAACCGCTTGACCATGAGGCCGTGTCAAAAAGTTACTGTAATATTATAGCATAATCGAAATATCTTGGCAACTTTTTTATAGGGGAAAAACCGAATATTTTCGGCATTATTACAAAAATATCGACCCGCCTGTGCCGCAGAACGAAAAAGTGTTAACCCGCTTCTCGCAGGTGGGTGCGCCGCTTCGCCGCGTCAGACTTTCCGTTCATAAACAGACCTTGCCTATCGGCCAAGACTTTACGATAAAGCGCTCCCAGTTTAAAAATGTGGATTAAGATAATCCGAACTCCGAACACCGCAGATCTTGATTCTATTATAACAATCCTTTCGGAAAATTACAACAGATTCGATGCAAAAAATTTGTGAAAAATTTTACCTCTTTCCCAGCGCTTTCAGATATCCGAACAGTTTGCTTTCGAAATTCAGCCCGTAGCGCGCCTCTGTTTTGTCTTTCGCAGTCTGTTCTATGGCCTGCTTGGTAAAATCCGCGGAAACGCGCACGGCGTCCTCTAAACTTAGTCCGTTGGCGAGCGCGCCCACGAAAGCGCCCGCGTACACGTCGCCCGCGCCGTGGAACTGTCCCTGCACTTTTTTGGTGGAATAGCGGCGCAGCGCGCCCGTTTCGTCCGTATAATAGACCGTGCTCGACGCGCCTTCCTCGCAGCCCGTGATCGAAGCGTGAGGGCAGAGTCCGTTCAGTTTTTCAAGCACGCTCTGAAATTCGGCGTCGGGGCGATAGGGCGTATCGGTCAGAAAACAAGCCTCCGTAAGGTTTGGAACAATGACGTCCGCCACGCGGCACAGTCCCTTCATTTCGTTGACGAAGTTTTCGTCAAAATGCGCGTAAAGTTTTCCGTTGTCGCCGAGTACGGGATCGACGATCATTGTGCCGCCTCTCTTTAAAAAGGCGCCCTTGATCTCTTTGACCATCTCCACCTGCTCGACGCTGCCCAAATAGCCGCTGATAATGATATCGTATTCCAGTCCGAGACTTTTCCAGTGATTTAAAACGGAAGGTATATCTTCGCTCAGGTCGCGGAACGTGTACCCCGTAAAGCCGCCCGTGTGCGTGGAAAGTATGGCGGTAGGCAGAATGTCGCAGGTGTAACCCGCGGCGGAAATGATGGGGAGCGCCACCGTCAGGGAGCATTTTCCTACGCAGGAAATATCGTTGATCGCTAAAATTCTCATGATCGCACCTCGTATAGGTTTCTGTTTGCGATTATAGACTTTTCGGGCGTTTTTGTCAATAAATTCCGCATCGCAGCAACATAACGCTTTTTTATGGGCGACTTAATAAAAAAGTATGACGGCGGGCACTTTACAGAAGGTCTGTTTTATGATACAATAAAACCAATGGAAAATTCGTCGGAAAAACTTTTTTACACGTTGATAACGGGCGCTACGGGCGGCATTGGCAGGGCTTTTGCCGAAACTTTGGCGGCAAAGGGGCAAAATCTGTTTCTCACGGGGCGCAGCGCGGATAAATTGAACGCCCTGAAAGAAGAACTTTCTTACAAATATCCATCCCTGCGCCTCATCGTCTTCGCCTGCGATCTGACGGACGAAAGTTCCCGCGCCGAAATGTACGAAACAATAGACGCGCAAGGCGTCGTGTTCGACAGGCTTTGCAACGTGGCGGGCGCGGATATTCAGAAGGCTTTCGAAAAATATACGGAGAAAAAGATCGTCTTTCAATGCCGCGTCAATCTCGAAGCGACCCTTTCGGTGACGCGGTTCGTTTTGTCGCGCCGCGCGGACGCGTTGGAGATCGTCACGATCTCCAGTATGTCGGGCGTCTATCCCATGCCGTATTTCGCACTGTACAGCGCCACGAAATCGGCGCTCGTCAGTTTTTTTTCATCGCTCAGATCCGAACTTAAGGGCAGCGGCGTAAAGATCACCACGGTATTGCCGGGCGGCGTCTATACCCGCCCCGATATCGTCAAGGATATCGAGGGACAGGGGCTTTGGGGTAAAATGTCTGCCAAAACGCCCGAATATATCGCGCAAAAAAGTCTTCAAGCCGTGCGCCGCAATCGAAAGAAACTGATTCCGGGATTCTGGAATAAATTTCTGGCAACGGTGCCGAAGATCGTGCCGCAGAATTGGCGCATGCGTTTTATCGCGCGGCGCTGGCGCAATCTCGAAAAAGACGCTTTTTGATCGGAGGGGAAAATGGAGAAACGCTATATCGCCGCATTCGACCAGGGGACGACGAGTTCGCGCACGATTATATTCGATAAGCGGGGCCGCGTCGTTTCCAAAGCGCACGTGGAATTTCCGCAGATCTATCCCAAAGCGGGGTGGGTGGAGCACGACTGCGAGGATATTTTTTCTTCGCAGTTGGAAAGTTTTCGGCTTGCGCTCGAAAAGGGCGGCGTATTGCCCGAAGAGATCGCCGCCATCGGCGTCGCCAACCAGCGCGAAACGGTCATCGTGTGGGACAGATACACGGGCAAGCCCGTCTACAACGCAATCGTATGGCAGTGCCGCAGGACTTCGATGGAATGCGAAAAACTGAAAAAACGTCACGCGCGTTTCGTGTACGAGCGCACGGGACTGAATATCGACGCCTACTTTTCCGCATCGAAGATCGCCTGGATTTTGGATAACGTTCCGTTCGCGCGCTCGCGCGCGCAAAAAGGGGATCTGTTGTTCGGTACGGTGGATACCTATCTCATCTGGCGGCTGACGGGCGGAAAAGTGCACGCGACCGATTACACGAACGCCTCGCGCACCATGCTCTTCAATATCCATACGCTGCAATGGGACGAAGACCTTTTAAAATTGTTCGATATTCCCGCTGCGGTCTTGCCCGAAGTTTTGCCCTCGGCGGGCGATTTCGGCACGAGCGTCAGGAGCGTCACGGGCGCGGAAATACCCGTGTGCGCCGCGGTGGGCGATCAGCAGGGCGCGCTGTTCGGGCAACTTTCGTGCGGGAAGGGGACGTGAAAAACACTTACGGCACGGGCTGTTTCCTCTTAATGAATACGGGCGGACGCGCGGTGGAGTCCTCCAACGGGCTGATCACCACGCTTGCGGCGTCGCTTTCCCGTCCGAGTTATGCGCTCGAAGGCAGCGTGTTCATCGGCGGGGCGGTGGTGCAGTGGTTGCGCGACGAAATGAAACTGATTTCCAACGCGGCGGAAACGGATACGATCGCAAGATCTGTGCCCGATACGGGCGGCGTCTGTTTCGTTCCCGCGTTTGTGGGGCTGGGCGCGCCGCATTGGGATTCCGACTGCCGCGGCATGATCTACGGCATCACGCGCGGCACCAACCGTGCGCATATCGTCCGCGCCGCGCTGGAAGCGATCGCCTTTCAGGTTTTCGACGTGGTGCATGCCATGGAACAGGACGTGAGAAAGAGCATCGGCCGCCTGTGTGTGGACGGCGGCGCAAGTGCCAACGACTTTTTAATGCAGTTTCAGTCGGATATGCTCGACGCGCAGGTCGTTCGTCCCGCCGTCGCGGAGACGACCGCGCTCGGCGCCGCGTATCTGGCGGGACTGTACAGCGGATATTTCCGCGATCTGGAAGAACTGAAAGACTGCGCCGAGGGCGCGCATACGTTCCGCCCCCGCATGAGCGACGCCGCCCGCACCGAAAAACTGCGGCTGTGGGAAGAAGCGCTGCAACGGGAATTGTTTAAAGGGAAATAAAATGAAAGTAAAAAGAATTTTATCAGCGGGGCGATCGGTTATGATCGCGTCGATCGTATTTTTCAGCGCACTCCTTTTTACCGCTTGCGAAAAAGATCCGTATCCGAATCGGCAACATATAACGATGCTGATCGTCGAACATGAGTATGATAAAAGAGAAGATGCTTATTGTGAACTGACCGAGCAAGAAAACCATAAGACGATAGAAATTGAGTTTGACGCAAAATACAGACATTTTATGGTGCTTGCCTTATTTGAGGATGGTAGTATAAAACATTTAACAGATGAAAACAGGATAGATTGTGATGTAATGCACTACATTTCTCCAGAAGGGGAAATTAATTATAAACCAAGTAATTGGATTTTTGAAGTAGGTACATATGAAATTTGTTTTTCGATGAAGTCAAATAGTACTTTGGCATTTCCATTTAGAGCCAAATTAACGGTGAAAATATTACCAAAGGAGATATTATGAGCAGGGCAGACGAAATTTTTATTGCGAATTGCAGGGACATTTTAGAGAACGGCGTGTGGGATACGGACAGGGAAGTGCGCCCCCGCTGGGAGGACGGCGCGCCCGCGCATACAATCAAAAAATTCTGTATCGTCAACCGCTACGACTTGCGGGAGGAGTTTCCGATCCTCACGATTCGCCGCACCTATCTGAAATCCGCAATCGACGAGATCTTATGGATCTGGCAGAAAAAAAGCAATAACATTCACGATCTGTCCAGCCATATCTGGGACAGTTGGGCGGACGGGAGCGGCTCGATCGGTAAGGCGTACGGCTATCAGTTGGGGAAAAAATACGAATTTCGCGAAGGCGTTTTCGATCAGGTAGACAAGGTCTTGTACGACTTGAAACATACGCCCGCAAGCCGCCGCATCATCGCGCATATGTACAATGTGGAAGATCTCAAAGATATGCATCTGTACCCTTGCGCCTACTCGATGACGTTCAACGTGAGCGGCAATACGCTCAACGGAATTTTGAACCAGCGCAGCCAGGACATGCTGGCTGCGAGCAACTGGAACGTGGTGCAGTACAGCGTTCTTCTGATGATGTTTGCAAGAGCCGCCGGGCTCGAAGCGGGGGAGTTGGTGCACGTGGTCGCGGACGCACATATTTACGATCGGCACGTACCCATCGTGGAAAAGATCATCCGCAATCCGCAGTACCCTGCGCCGCGTCTGATCGTCGACGAAACGGTCAAAGATTTCTATCGATTCACAAAAAATAGTTTTCGCTTGGAAAACTATCAATATACCGATTTAGACATCAAAATACCCGTTGCAATCTAAAAAACGGCATTTTCGTAGTACTATGCGTGACATAATTCGATTAAAAGAGGAGGATTGGCATGAAGGCAATCGTAGTTGTGGACGAGAACTGGGGCATCGGCAGGAGCAACGATCTCTTATTTTCCCTGCCTGCGGATATGAAACATTTTCGGGAAACGACGCGGGAAAAAGTCGTCGTGATGGGAAGCAATACGTTGCTTTCCTTTCCGGGGGCAAAACCCTTGCCCAAGCGCGTGAATATCGTGCTCTGGCCGGGCGGTGAAAAGAGGGAGGACTGCCTTGTTTTCGAAACGTTGGACGAGGTGTTTAAAGAGATCGCAAAGTATCCCGCGGACGACGTGTTCGTGGTCGGCGGCGCGATGATGTATGCGACGATGCTCGGCTATTGCAGCGAAGTGATCGTGACGAAGGTCGCGGCAAACGGCGGCGCGGAAGTGTTTTTTAAAAATCTCGACGAGATGGAAAATTTCCGTATCGTTTCCGAAAGCGAACCTTTGGAGACTAACGGCTATACCATTCGTTTTATTACCTATCGGAACGATCGGGCGCTGCCGTTGCCTGTATAATAAAAACGCGCCCCGTTCACATGATACGGGGCGCTTGTCTTGCGGAGGAAATATGAAGACGATAGCAGTCATCGAAGACGATATTTACATCGGTAACGTTTTGGAAGAACTCTTGACGGAGAGCGGTTATTCGGTTATCCGCGCCTATTCGGGTACGGAAGGTCTGCTTCTTTTGGAAAAGAGTAAACCCGATCTCGTGCTCCTCGATCTCATGCTCCCCGGCATAAGCGGGGAAGAGGTGTTGCAAAATATTTCCGAACTCGCGCCCGTTATGATCCTGAGCGCGAAAACGGAAGTGAGCGGCAAAGTGAAAAATCTCAATGCGGGTGCGGTGGACTACATTACAAAACCTTTTGACAACGACGAACTTCTCGCCCGCGTAGGCGTCGCTCTAAGAAGGCGCGAGGCACACGCGGACGGCGTCGTATCCCGCGCGGGCATCGTAATGGATACGGATACTTATTCGGTCACGGTGGAGGAAAAGTCTCTGAAACTTACAAAGACGGAATTTGCCATTCTGAAAATGTTTTTGCTCAACCCCAAAAAAGTTTTTTCCAAATCGGCGATCCTCGATTATATCAGCGACTATACGCCCGACGGGGAAGAATCCTCGGTCAGCGTCCATATCAGCAACCTGCGCAACAAACTCAAAGAGGCGAGCGACAGAAATTATATCCGCACGGTGTGGGGCATAGGCTTTCAGTTCGACGGGGAACATCTTTAAACTTTCTTAAAGGTATTTTAAGCGAAATTTAAATCGGCGGGAGTATACTGCTCTCATCTTTCGGGAAAAGGAGCGATCAAATGGAATACGTACTCGAAACCCACGATTTGTATAAGCGCTATAAACAGACCGACGTGGTCTGCGGCGTGAATATGCACGTGAAGAGGGGCGAAATTTACGGGTTCGTCGGCCGCAACGGCGCGGGCAAAACCACGGTGATGCGCCTTGTGTGCGGGCTCGTGCAAAAGAGCGGCGGCTCTTACCGCCTGTTCGGCATAGAGGATAAAGAACGCAAGATCAATCTGAGCCGCAGGCGTACGGGCGCCATCATCGAAACGCCGTCCGTGTATCCCAGGATGACTGCGCGGCAGAATCTGTACGAACAATGTCTTGTCATGGGCGTCACCTCGTACGAGGTGATCGACGAAGTGTTACACTTCGTCGGATTGAGCGATACCGGCAATAAAACGGCGCGCAATTTTTCGCTCGGCATGCGCCAGCGGCTGGGCATTGCAATGGCGTTGGTCAGCAATCCGGATTTCATCATTCTCGACGAGCCGACCAACGGGCTCGATCCGCAGGGCATCGTGGAGATCCGCGAACTTCTTTTGCGTCTGAACCGCGAGCGCGGCATCACGATCCTGATTTCCAGCCACATTTTGAGCGAACTTTCCAAACTTGCCACCTGTTACGGCTTTATCGAAAAGGGCGTCCTCATCAAGGAGATATCCGCGGAGGAACTGGAACGGTCGTGCCGTAAAAGCATTCATATTACGGTCAGTTCGACGAGCCGCCTGCCGCTCGTGCTCGAACGGCGATTGATGCTGTACGATTATAAGATCTTTTCGGAAACAGAAGCGGAACTGTATTGCGACGTCAAGATTTCCGACCTTGCCGCCGCTTTGACGGAAGGTTCGATCGACCTTTTGAAGGTGAGCGAACGCGATGAAGATCTGGAGGGATATTTCATCAATCTGGTGGGAGGGGCGAAATGATCAGACTTTTTCGTTCTTCTCTGTACCGCGCTCTGAAAAGCAAGATTTTTTTCGCGTGTCTTATCGTCAACGCCGCCGTCGCGCTGATCGGCTGCCTGTATCAGGCATATTCCCTGCGTCCTTCGGGATACGAAGTATCCGCATTGGGCATATTCTATAGCGGTTTCGGCGGCGGAATGAGCCTGATCGGAATTTTGTCCGCGCTCACCGTCAGTATTTTTGTCGGTACGGAATTTACTTCGGGTGCCATGCGGAACAAAGTCATCGTCGGCAGCGGCCGCGTGAAACTGTATTGGTGCAATCTCGTTACCGCCTGCGCGCTGTGCGTGCTGATCTATGCGGGATATCATCTCGTCAATTTCACTTTGGGCACCGCGATCCTCGGCTGGGGGGGAGGGGCGTCCGCCGCGACGGTCGCGGGCGATTTTTTTGCCGGCGTTTTGATGACGTGTGCGTATGCCTCGATCTTCACCGCGGTCGTCATGATCTCCCGCAGTTCTATGACGGGCATCATCGTCGGCATCGTGGGGACGCTCGTCGTGCTGTTCATGGTACAGATGATCTTAGGCGGGCTTGCGGGACACTATGTGCACGACCCGAACGATCCCGACGGGGCGATCTTCGTACCCTGTCAATGGCCCGCGTTTTTACAGTACGCGGCGAAATTCGCCGTGCGGCTGTTCCCTTCGGGGCAGGCGGTCTTGTTGCAGTCGGGCGAAGCGGTCCTGTGGCAGTTGATGCCGCTGTCCGCTCTGTGGATAGTTCTTTCCTCTTCGCTCGGCGCTTGGACGTTCGGCAAAATGGATCTGAAATGATCCGTACGGATATCAAATAAATGATTGTGAGGGCATATGGTCTGGCTGTCTGTCGCGCTCGGCGTTGCCGCGATCGTGATCGTCGCATTGTCGCTGAAAATTTTTATAATCAAATATTCGCTCAAAGACGTCAACGAACAGGCGGAACGGAAGTTGGATACCGACACGAACCTTTTGATCTTGTTGGAGTCGGGCGACAGGGACGTCAGGCGATTCGTGCGGCGGCTCAATCGCTCGCTTGCGAGAATGGACGAACTGAAACGGCAGTACGCGCGCGGCAACCGCGAACTGAAAGAATCGGTTACGAACATTTCGCACGATCTCAGAACGCCGCTCACTTCCGCTGCGGGCTACATCGGGCTCTTGAAAAAGAGCAGGCTGGACGACAAACAGCGGGAATACCTTGCGGTCGTCGAGGGGCGCATGGAGGCGATGAAAAAACTGACGGAAGAACTGTTTGCCTATTCCGTCATCGTTTCCGATAACGGTACGACGGAGACGGAACCGATCAATCTGGGCGACGCTCTCGAGGATTCGCTCACGCAGTTTTACACCGCCTTTACCGAGCGCGGCATCGAGCCGCAGATCGATATTGCGGAAAAGCCCGTCGTGCGCACGCTGAACAGGGACGTTTTGTCGCGCATTTTCGGGAATATCATCAACAACGCCGTCAAATACGCCGACCGCGATTTCGGCGTGACGCTGAAAGAAAACGGCTCGATCGTCTTTTTTAATACCGCGGACGGGCTGGACGAAGTGACGGTAGGCAAACTGTTCGACAGATTTTTTACCGTAGAGAGCGCGCGGGGCGGCACGGGACTGGGGCTGTCGATTGCGAGGATCCTTACCGAGAAGATGGGCGGAACGATTTTCGCGCGGTATGAAGAGGGCAAACTGGTCATCGAGTTGAAATTTATAAAATGATCACACAGTATTTTTCCTTATAAATCTTAAAAAAGTAAAAGACGCGGATTTTTTTCGCGTCTTTTACTTTCTTTTCACAATCCGTCATGCGGCTGTAATACGGATGGGGTATAGTATAGACAATCAAATACGGATGTTCCGTTTGACTCGGCGGGGCGTCTGCACCATACAAATCGCCTGAAAAAGCGAATTTTCAACGGCGGTCGGAAGAAATTCCGGCCGCCGTTTCCATTATTTTTTATAGACGCTTTCCCCGCGGCTGTCGATCGCGACCACGAGGGGAAAATCCCGTATCTCGAAGCGGTACACCGCCTCGCTTAAAAGATCGGGAAACGCCACGATCTCGCTCTTCACGATGGCGTTTCCGTACAGCGCGCCCGCGCCGCCGACGGCCGCGAAATAGACGGCCTTATTCCGAACGATCGCCTCGGTCACCTCGCCGCTGCGTTCGCCTTTTCCGACCATGCCTTTCAGTCCCAGATCGAGAAGGCGCGGCGCGAATGCGTCCATGCGCGCGCTCGTCGTGGGGCCGCAACTGCCGCACGCCTTTCCCTCGGGCGCGGGACAAGGGCCCGCGTAGTAAACGGTTTCCCCGCGCAGGGAAAAGGGGAGTTCTTTCCCCTCATCCAAAAACTCGCAAATGCGCTTGTGTGCGCAGTCGCGCCCCGTCAGGAGCCTTCCCGAGAGTAAAACGCTCTCGCCCGCCCTTAAATTTTCAATGTCTGTATCCTTTAAAGGAAGATAAATCTTTTTCATAATACACCTCTCGGCCGCTCAAAGGACGGCGCGCCCGCAGCGCATGCAGTGGCACTGAATATTGACCGCCACGGGCAGCCCCGCGATATGCGTGGGCATGATCTCGCAGGCGACGCCGAGCGCGGTCGTTTTGCCGCCGAACCCCTGCGCGCCGATGCCGAGCGCGTTGATCTTTTCCAGCGCCTTTTTTTCGATGTCCGCAACATCCTTTCTGGGGTGAGCGGAACCGATCTCGCGCGCGAGCGCTTTTTTGGCGAGCAGGGCGCACGTGTCGAACGTGCCGCCGATGCCTACGCCCACGTACACGGGAGGACAGGGCTTGCTGCCCGCGAGCCGCACGGTTTCCACGATGCTCTCCACGATCCCTTCGACGCCGCGCGAGGGCGTGAGCATATACAGCCGCGACATATTTTCGCTGCCGAACCCTTTGGGAAGAAAGGTGAGATCGATCCGATCTCCCCGCACCAATTCCGTATGTACGACGGCGGGCGTATTGTCCGCCGTGTTGACGCGCGTGAGGGGATCGCAAACGCTCTTGCGGAAACAAAAATCTTCGTACGCGCGCCGCACGCCGCGGTTCACCGCGTCCGTAAACAATCCGCCTTCGAAGACGACATCCTGTCCGATCTCGGCAAGTATGACGCTCATGCCCGTATCCTGGCAGACGGGCATATTTTCCCGCGCGGCGATGCGCGCGTTCTCTAAAATTGTGTCGAGCGAAAATTTCGCGCTCTCGCCCGTTTCGGAGATCGCCGCGTTCTCGATCGCCTTCACGCAGTCGGGCGTAAGGTTCAAACACGCCTTTTTCGCCAGTTCGTACACCGCTTGTTCGATTTCTTCCGTTCGTATCTTTCTCATGAATTTACCTCGCTTTCATTATAGCAAAAATTTTCGAAAAGGAAAAGATTTTTATTTACTAAAAACGAAAATTACGCTATAATAATGGCGTTATGGAAAATCAGACGAACAATCAAGCGCCGAAAAGCGGGCTTTTGAATCAGCCCCGCAAGGCTGTGAGCGGTCTCGTTTATTCGGGCACCATCATCGGCATGGTCATTATCAGCCTGCTGTTTGCCATTACCCTCGCCGCCGTCGCGCGGCTTTTGGGCGTGGATTCGGCTTCCTTTGCCGATGCGGATTGGTACAAATATCTTTCCTACTTTCTGTATCAGATCGTATATATCGCGATCATTTTCGCCTTTGCGCGCATCTATAAGAATAAACCGCGCGAATTCGGCTACCGTAAGACGCACTGGAAATATTATATCATCGCGATCGTTCTGGGATTCGGGCTGCTGTTCGGGCTCAACTGGATGAACAATCTCTTTGCGCTCGCCATCGAAAAAATGGGCGGCGTGCTGCCCGAGATCTCGCTGCCTTCTCTCAAAGGGGGCGGGCTTTTCGGCGTTCTTCTTGTGGTCGCGATTCTCCCCGCGATCTTGGAGGAAACGATCTTCCGCGGCATCATCTTGGAGGGGATCAAGGATATCGGAACGGTCGCGGCGTGCCTTTTGGGCGGACTGCTCTTTTCCATCTTTCACCAGAACCCCATGCAGACCGTCTATCAGTTCGTATGCGGCGCGGTCTTCACGTTGCTCGCCATCCGCGCCGATTCCATTCTTCCCGCCGTTTTCGTGCATTTCGCAAACAACGCGTTCATCATTTTCGATACCCGTTTCGGCTGGCTCGCAAAGGCAAGCGATCCCGCAATGATCGTCCTGTACGTGTTGGCGGGCGTCGCGCTCGTCTTGTCCCTCGGCTATCTGATCTTCGTCGACCGTAAGACGAACCGCAAAAAGCAGGGGGCGATCAAGCCGCTCGTCATTTTTGCTCTTGCGGGCATCATCATCAACGCCATCATGTGGTTTACCGTTCTGGCGGGTTATTTCGCGTAATGAACAAAGTCAATATCGTCTGCGTCGGAAAGATCAAGGAAAAATTTTATACGGACGCCGTCAACGAATATATCAAGCGTATGTCGCGCTTTGCAAAGGTTTCGGTTGTGGAATTATGCGAGCGCGAAACGCCGCAAAAGGAGTGCGACAGCATTTTAAAGGCCTTGAAGGGCTACGTCGTCGCGCTCGCCGTGGAAGGGGAAAAAGCGGACAGTTTGTCGCTCGCCAAAAAAATGCGGACGCTTCTGGACGCGGGCAAAGAACTGACCTTTGTCATCGGCTCGTCCTGCGGGCTGGACGCACGCGTGAAAGCGGCGGCGGACTGGAAACTTTCCTTTTCGGACATGACCTTTCCGCATCAACTCATGCGCGTCATACTGTGCGAACAGATCTACCGCGCGTTCATGATCAACGCGGGCAGCGAGTATCATAAATAGGATTTCGGGAACACATCGGGCCCGTCGCGCGTATATATGATTTTATGGACGCGCTCAATGAAGTTTACGATTTTTACCAGGCCTTTGCGGGCGAAAAGTTTTCCGTCGGGACGAGCGTTTTGGGAAGGGACATTCCCTGTATGAAATGCGGGGAGGGGCGGCCCTTCGTCATCGTGCAATACGCGATACACGCCAGGGAGTGGATCACTTCACTGTTGGCGCTTTCGCATATTTCGAATTTTTCGTCGCGCGGCACCTTTTATTTTCTGCCCGTGACCAATCCCGACGGCGTGGCGCTGGCCCTTGGCGGTCTGTCCTCGGTAAAAGAGCCATCCCGCGCGGAATTTTTACGCGGGCTGAACGGCGGGGAAGATTTTTCCCTCTGGAAAGCCAATGCGAACGGCGTGGACCTCAACGTGAATTTCGACGCGCGGTGGGGAGAGGGTAGGAAAAACGTATTTTCTCCCGCGCGCGAAAACTTTGTGGGGAGTTCGCCCGAGAGCGAGCCTGAAACGCGCGCGCTCGCAGCCTTTACCCAAAACGTCCGCCCCGACGCGACTGTCAGTTATCATTCCAAGGGCGAAGAGATCTATTGGTATTTCGAACAGGAGCCCGGCGACTGCGAGCGGGATTTCCGCATTGCGCGGGCGCTCGCCGCAACGACGGGCTACGCGCCCGCATATACGCCCGGCAGCGCGGGCGGCTACAAGGACTGGTGTATCCGCGCGCTGCATATTCCGTCGTTCACCATCGAGGTGGGTTCGGACGGGTTGGAGCATCCCGTGGGACTGTCGCAACTCGGCCGCATCGCGGCGCAGAATAAATACGTACCCGCAACGCTTGCGGAGGAATTGTTATGGACGAAAAGATAAAATTCATGCGCGAGGCGTTAAAGCGCGCGAAAAAGGGGCTTTCGCAGGGCGAGGTGCCCGTGGGCGCCGTGATCGTATATGAGGGGAAAGTCATCGCGTCGGGATATAACCGCCGCACGAAGACGCAGATGGCGACTTCGCACGCGGAAATGTACGCCATCGACCGCGCGTGCAGAAAACTGAAAAGTTGGCGGCTCTGCGACTGCGATCTGTACGTGACGCTCGAACCGTGTCCCATGTGTATGGGCGCCATGCTCAACGCGCGCATCAGAAACCTGTATTTCGGCGCGTACGAACAGAAGGGCCGCTCGATGACGGCGGAACTTGCGGCGAGCAATCTTTTGAACCACACGCTCGAAACGGAGGGCGGGATCCTGGAAGAGGAATGTTCCGCGATCCTGAGCGGGTTTTTCAAAACCATGCGGAGCGCTTCCAAAGAAAAGTGACAAAATGCACAATAAATTTTTTACGGGCGAAAGCGCGTGCAAAACGTTTGACTATTCCCGAGAAATTTCCTACAATAGATAGAGCAAGGTCCGTTCGCCGTTCGAGGTAAATCGATCGGCGCGACGGGCGCAGTAGCGGCGTTTTATATGCCGTTTGTTTTACCGATTGCAAGCCCGACGGAACGTTTCGGGCGACACAAAGCGACTGTATTATTGGAGGTACACATGATAACTCACGGCAACGAGATCAAACTTTTCGCCGGCAATTCCAACCGCCCTCTGGCGGAAGCGATCGCCAAAAAGTTGAACACGGAACTGGGCGGCATCGACGTAGGCCAGTTCAGCGACGGCGAAATCAGCGTGCACATCGACGAAACGGTGCGCGGAAGGGATTTGTTCATCATCCAGTCCACGTCCGCTCCCGTCAACGATAACCTGATGGAACTTTTGATCATGATCGACGCGGCGAGAAGGGCAAGCGCGGGGCGTATCACCGCCGTCATCCCTTATTTCGGATATGCGCGTCAGGACAGGAAAGCGCGTTCGCGCGATCCCATTACGGCGAAACTCGTAGCCGACCTCATCACCGCCGCGGGCGCCGACAGGGTGCTCACCATGGATCTGCACGCGGCGCAGATACAGGGCTTTTTCAATATTCCGCTCGATCATCTGCTGGGCGGGCCCACCCTTTACAGTTATTTTAAATCCAAAAAGATCGTGGACGAAAACTTCGTCGTCGTATCGCCCGATATCGGCAGCGTGTCCCGCGCGAGAAACGTTGCGTCCAAACTCAACTGCCCGATGGCGATCATCGACAAGCGCCGTCCCAAAGCCAACGTCATGGAGGTCATGAATATCATCGGCGACATCGACGGCAAAAAGTGCCTGATGGTCGACGACATGATCGATACCGCGGGCACCATCTGTCAGGGCGCGCAGGCGCTCGCCGACCACGGCGCGAAAGAAGTGTACGCCTGCTGCACGCACGCGGTTTTAAGCGGTCCCGCCATCGAACGGCTCGCCGCCTCGCCCATCAAGGAACTAGCGGTTTTAAACACCATCGATCTTCCCCCCGAAAAGATGCTGGATAAATTCAAGGTGATCTCCGTCGCGGATATCTTTGCCGCGGCGATCGAAAACGTATATCTGGACAAACCCATGTCCAAGATCTACGACTGACATAGAATTTCCGAAAAACCGCTTTTGGGCGGTTTTTTTGGATAAGAGGACGAAATTATGTATTTAATCGTGGGACTCGGCAACCCCGAGGCCAAGTACGAAACGACCTTTCACAACATGGGCTTTCTCGCCGTGGGAGATGCGGCGGAAAAACTGGGCGTGAAATTTAAAAAAAAGGAATGCGAAGCGTCGGTGGCGGAAGCGTTCATCTGCGGAGAAAAAGTCGTTCTCGCCCGTCCCGTTACCTATATGAACGCAAGCGGGCGGGCGGTCAAACAACTCGTTTCCAAATACAAGATACCTTTGGAAAACCTCATCGTCGTCTATGACGATTACGATCTTCCGAAAGGGCATATCCGCATCCGCGCGAGCGGCAGCGCCGGTACCCATAACGGTATGCGAAGTATCATCGGCGAGTTGGGCACGGGCGAATTCGCGCGCGTGCGCGTGGGGATACGGGACGAAGAAGTCGATATCCCCATCATCCATTACGTTCTGTCCAACGTGCGCAGAGAGGACTATCCTCTGTTTGCAAAGGCGTGCTCGAACGCGGCGGAGGCCTGCATTGCGTTTGCCTCGGGCAAGGGCATCGAGCAGGTCATGAGCGAATATAACGGCAAATAAAACAAGACCCTGCAAACGTATTTTTTCCGCGGCGCGTATCTTGTGCCGCGGCGCTTGGGGTTACGGGAGTTTTTATGATACGCAATTTTTTCACTGCAGAACAACTGGGGCCTGCTTACTGCGAACTGAAAAATGATCTCCGCCTCGGCACGCCGACGGCGGTGTACGGCGTATCCGCTCCCCACAAATGTCTGATCGCGCCGCTCGCTTGGGAGGGGAGGCTCGTCTATATCAGCGACAACGCGCTGAGCGCCGCTTCTTGTGCCGCGCAGATCGCGGGATTTACGGGCGAAGAACCTGCGCTGTTGACGGCAAAGGACGAGGTGCTTTTATATAAAGACGCCGTTTCCAAGGACGCGCTGTTCAAGCGCATCAACGCCCTGTACAAGATCCAAAACGGCGCGCGCGTCGTCGTATGCGATATCGAGAGCCTGCTGCAACTCTTTCCCCGCCGTCTTGAATCGCTCGCGCTGGCCGTGGGAGAAGAAATTGATTTTTCTTCCCTGCCCGAAAAACTCGTAAAGATGGGTTACACCCGCGCCGCGGCGGTGGAAAGCAAGGGCACGTTCGCGCTGCGCGGCGATATTCTGGATATTTTTCCTGTCAATGCGGAAAATCCCGCCCGCGTGGATTTCTTCGGGGACGGCGTGGAAAAGATAAAACCTTACAATTTCGTCACGGGCGAACGGCTCGCGCAGGCCGAATTTCTCGATATCGTCGCCGCGACCGACGTCACGATAAACGAAAGGGAAATTCCCGAGATCAAAGACGTTCTTTTCGACGAATTGTCGCGGATCCGCGACGCGCGCGCGTATGAACGGGCGCAGACCATCGTGGGGGAACTGTGCGCCAAACTCGAAACGGGCGCGTCCTTCGCGGGCGCCTCTTTTTTCCTGCCTCTGCTCGCCTGCGGCGTGGATTTTTTCAATTTTCTGGGCGGCGACGCTCTCTTTGTGTATGACGAGAGCAAACTCGTATACGATAAGTTGGAGGCGATATACAAGGAGCACGAGGAGCGGCTGGCAAATCTGATGCTGGGCGGCGAGGCGTTTTCTTTTTCGCGCTATCAACTCGCGGATAAACAGGATTTTCTGGCGGAACTTGCCGCGCGGCGCTCGCTCGCGTTGCAGACGTTCGCTTCCCGCAGTTACTTTTTCGAGCCGCTGAAAACATATAACTTTCATTCCTCGCCCGTGGGCAGGTATCTCAACGGGTTCGTCAACCTCGTCACAGACCTGAAAAGTTGGCGCGCCGACGGCTACCGCGTCATGCTCTATTGCGGCAATTCCTCCCGCGCGCAGAAAATGCGCGAAATGCTGTCCGACGAGTATATCGACGCTTCCGTTCTGCCCGAAAAACTGTCCGCGTTCAAGGGCGTCGCAGTGCTGCAATCGGAACTCGGGCACGGGCTCATTCTGCACGAGAACAAACTCGTCGTCATCGGGACGGGCGATCTGTACACGAAATCGCCCGTATCCAAGCGCATCCGCAGAAAGAGAAACGATCTGTTTACCTCTCCGGAGATCGGCGATTACGCCGTGCACGAAACGCACGGCGTGGGCAAGATCGTCGGTACGAAAAAGATCGAAACGACGGACGGCACAAAGGAATACATCGCCCTCGAATACCGCGGGGGGGACGTTCTGTACGTGCCCGTCGAGCAGATGGACATTCTCTCCAAATATATGGGCGAGGACAGCCCGTCTTTGAGCAAGATCGGCGGCGCGGAGTTCGAACGCGTCAAACAGCGCGTCAAAGCGTCGCTCAAAGCGATGGCGTTCGATCTGAAACAGTTGTACGCCGAGCGCTCGGAAAAGCACGGATTCGTGTTCTCTCCTTATCCCGAGATGATGGAAGAGTTCGAAAACGCTTTCGAGTTCGAAGAAACGCCCGATCAACTCGCCTCCGCGGAGGAGATCAAGGCGGATATGTGTTCGCCCAAGGTGATGGACCGCCTTCTGTGCGGCGACGTCGGATACGGCAAGACGGAAGTCGCTTTCCGCGCGGCGTATCTTTGTATCCTCAACGGCAAGCAGGCGGCGCTCATGTGTCCGAACACCATCTTGTGCCAACAGCATTTCGAAAACGCCGTCAGGCGCTTTTCGCCCTTCGGCGTAAACGTGGAAGTGCTCAATCGTTTCAAAAGCCCCGCCGAGCAGGATAAGGTGCTCGCCCGCGTCAAAAACGGGGAGGTGGACCTTCTCATCGGCACCCACCGCCTGCTTTCGAACGACGTAAAATTCAAAGATCTCGGGATCCTCATTCTCGACGAGGAACAGCGGTTCGGCGTAGAGCATAAAGAAAAGATCAAAAACATGAAGAACGACGTGGACTGCCTGACCATGACGGCGACGCCCATTCCGCGCACCCTGCATATGTCGCTCTCCGGCATCCGCGATATTTCCACCATCGAAACGCCGCCCACGACGCGGCTGCCCGTCCAAACGTACGTGGTGGAGGAAACAGAAACGCTCATCCGCGACGCGTGCCTTCGGGAACTCGCCCGCGGCGGGCAGGTGTTCATTCTCTATAACCGCGTGGAAACGATCTTTTCCTTTGCCGCCAAAATCAAGGAGATCGTGCCCGAAGGCAAGATCTCCGTTGCGCACGGGCGCATGGACAGGGCGGTTTTGGAAAACGGCATCCTCAAATTTTACGAAGGGGAGAGCAATATCCTCATTTCCACGACCATCATCGAAAACGGCATCGATCTTCCCAAAGCCAACACGCTCATCGTCATCGACAGCGACAGGCTCGGCATTTCCCAACTCTATCAGTTGCGCGGCAGGGTGGGGCGCGGCGCGCTCCTGGCGCACGCGTATTTCACGTTCAAGCCCGAAAAGGTCATGACGGAAAAGGCGGGCGAGCGGCTGAAAGCGATCATGGAATTTACCGAACTCGGTTCGGGCTTTAAGATCGCCATGCGCGATCTGGAGATCCGCGGCGCGGGCAACGTTCTGGGACGCGAGCAGCACGGGCACATGGATAAAGTGGGTTATGAGTTGTACGCAAAACTTTTGAAGGAGGAGATGACGGGCGTCGAACAGACGGTGGCGGAACTGGATATCAAGGCGGACGCCTATATTCCCGAAAAGTACATCGAGGCGAGCGCCTCGCGGCTGGATTGCTACAAGCAGATCGCGGAGATCCGCGGCGTGGAGGATTACAAACGCGTCTGCCTTTCCATCGAGGAAAATTACGGAAAACTGCCCAAAGAGGTGCTCAATCTTTTAATTATAGCCGTGCTGAAATCGTACGCGGCGAAACTGAATATCCGCAAGATCGCCGTCAGCAGCGCGGGGGGCGAGATCGTCCTGCCCTCGGTGCAAACGCTCGCGGACGGTAAGTTTTCCGCCGCGCTGGATGCGTTTGCGGGAAAAGTGCGCCTCGATATGTCCAAAAATCCCGCGGTCCTGTTCCGCCCCGAAAGCGACGCGCAAAAACTCATGCTTTCCATGACGAAATTCTTGAAATCCGCCGCGGGCACGGCGCTTTGAAACGCAAAATATCGTAAATGACAAAATTTTAACGAGTTTTTCATCAAATACGATTGCTTTTCATCTCAAAATAATATATAATTGTTTATATTGCGATTTAACGGAATTCGGAGTAGATTCTATGAAGAAAAAACTGATCAAAATTTTAACTTTAATCTTGGTGACGGCGTTTGCGCTGGGTTGTTTTGCGGGGTGCCGTATCATTACGACCGATAACCGCAAGGACATGGAGCAAGTGGTCGCCGAGGTGAATATCGGCAAGGACAAGACCGCGCTGAAGGACACGTTTGAAAGCGTATTTTTCGGAGAGGATTTTAACCTCACCGACGAGGACGTGGATAAAATCGTGACTACCGCGGAAGTTTCCAAACTCGATCTCGTTTCCTATTTCATCAATTACGGATACAGCATGTTGCAGTCGGGACAAGCGTCCTCCTATGCAGACGTATTCGAAACGCTGATGAATTCGCTGACCAGCCGTAAAATGATGCTGCAATTCGCGACTTTGTACTACCTCAACGCGGGCAAAGTAGTCGTCGATGCGGACAGCGTTCCCGATGACGATAAAGAGGGCGCGGTCATCACGGACGGAACCATCGAGATCGTTTCCGACATCAGTGTAGAAGGCTATCTCAAAGTGGCGGACAAGAGCGAAAACGACGCGCTGAGATATCTCATTTCCGATAACAATTACAATTATGCGCTGTACGGTCTGCGCCAGAGCGTGAACAACGCGCTCGATTCTTACGAAAAGGCGATCATCAAAAACGAAGACGACAGTTCTTCCTCTTCGGAAACGGACAGAGCCATCCCTACGGGCGCCGATACGGAAGAAACGAATTCCTATCCCAAGAACGCTGAGGGCAACGTCGACTATCAGATCTATACGGGCTACAACACCGCGGACGAATGCGGCGAATACGAGAAAGTGGAGGGTTCCACCGTCGTAACCCGTAAAAAAGCCTATAATAAATTCATCAAAGCGCTGGAAAACAACTACATGCTCGGCGAAGAGGACGATATCACCGACGTTGAAAAACTTCCTTACTTCGCCACCGAAATGAAGAATCAACTCGAACAGATGATCATCAACAACTTCAGCGATACGCTGCAGATCTCCATGACGAGCGGGATCGAGGAAGAAAATCTCGGCAAAAAATATAACGAAATCGTCAACGGACAGAAATCTATTTTCACGAGCGTGAGCGATTACACGACTGCGCTCGACAGCGTATCCGACGACACGTTCATTTTGTATTCCCCGCAGAGCGGATTCGGGTTCGTGTACAACACTCTGCTCCCGTTCAGCGCGGGACAGTCCGACGCGCTTGCCGACTACAATAACAGACTTTCCAACAATGTAATCAATCAGTCCGAATATTATTATTACAGAAATCAACTCTTGTCCGAGGTGGAGGCGACCGATCAGCGCGCTTCCTGGTTTAACGGCGCAACCGATTACAGTTATCAGGCGACAGACGAAAATTATTTCGGAAATTCCGATTATCTCTTCTTTGAAGACAATGCGGGCAAGATCGATAAATACGATTCTTACTACGCTTACAACGGAAAAGTTACCAAAAACGACGACGATACCTACACGCTCGAACCCAACCCCATTACCATCGACGGTTTCATCACTGAAATGCAGGGTTATTTGGATTTTGTGCTCGGAAAAACCGGCAGCGTGACGGGTAGCAAGACTGCCGATTTCTACAAAGAACAGAATTATTATAAGACGGAAAACGGCAATCAGGTCATCGACTATTCAAAACTCGTCTACTATAAGGGCAAGGTGAACGGCGTATCGGAGGTTTCCAAAGACAATTATTTTGTGAAGGACACCGTTGCCTATAAAGCGCTCTCCGCAATGAACGCTTTGCAGTTCGCTTACACGACCGATACCGCGATCCTCAATAAATATCTCGGCTATTCCGTAGCGGGCAAGGGCAATTCCACCAGTTACGTGAAAGAGTTCGAATACGCGGCGCAGACTGCTTTGCAGGAAGGGGCGGGTGCCATCAGCATCGTCGCGACCGATTACGGCTGGCACGTTATTTACGTGACGTACGTCTTCGGCGAGGGCAACACCTATCAGGATTTCAACTTTGCCGACCGAAACAAAGAGGGCACGTTCTCGTATCAGTTCTACAATGCTTATAAGAACGTCATCGCCGACGATTACGCGACGACCAAACAGAGCGAGGTGACGACCATTCTCCAAGACAGTTCCGTCACCGTATACAAAAACCGCTACAAAGATCTGAGCAATCTCGATCAGTAACAAAAAAATAAAAAGCGCCGAAATTTCGGCGCTTTTTTGATTGCCAAAAATGAAAAAATGTTATATAATAATTACGCTGAATGCGGGAGTCGCCTAATGGTATGGCGTCAGCTTCCCAAGCTGATTCCCGCGGGTTCGATTCCCGTCTCCCGCTCCAAAAGAAAAAGCCGTATTTCGCCGAAAGACGAATGCGGCTTTTTTCGCTGATTTGATCGTTGCTTGGTTTCTTGAACGCAGGACCTGCGCGGGAATGAATAGTATAATATTGAAATTTCCGATTAGGATTATATCAAGCGCATATTTCTTCGCGAATCCTTTTCTGCCGATATATTTGCGCGAAAATTAGTGATTGACGCGCAATAATTTTTATGCTATACTAAATCAAATGGTAAATCGCTCTGACCCCGCGGGCAGGCTCGAAAGTCCCGCACTCCAATTTATAAGCCGCTATTTTCTGCTCGCTTCGGCGGTGGCGTTTTTCGGCTGGTTGTTCGAAACGATGAGTTTTGTGATCTTGTGGGAACCGCAGGATCGGGGTATGCTCACGCTCCCGTTCTGCTATCTCTACGGCTCTATCGTCGTGGTGATCTGGTTTGCGCTCGGCACGCCTTTTGCGGGGAATATGGGGAAACTGTATCAAAAATGCAGGGGACAAACGCCCTCCCTCGTCCGCAGGATCGGCGCAGCCGCGCTGTCGGTGGCGGTCTATTTTGTCGCGGTCACGGTTTTTTCCACTTTATTAGAACTGATCGTGGGATTGATTTTTATGAAAGGGCTAGGTATACCGCTCTGGAGTTATAAAAATTTCGACCATACGTTCATGGACATTATATGCCTGGATTTTTCGCTTTTATGGGGTGTGTTGATCACCGTAGGTATGTGCACGCTCTGGCCGTTCCTGCAATTTCTGGAACGTAAACTTTCTCCGAAAGCGCGCGCCGTGGCCGCCATCGTGCTCGCGGTGCTCGTCGTCTGCGACTTCGCGTTCAACGTAACTTACTTTGCGGTTACGGGTTTGCATTTCGATCTGTATTAAAAAAGCAAGCGTTACGCTTGCTTTTCTTGTTTGATCCGGATATGCACGTCGTCCAACTGTTTTTCCGAAACTTCGGCGGGCGCGTTCATCATCAAATCTTTTGCGTTTTTATTCATGGGGAAGGGAATGATCTCGCGGATATTGGGTTCGTCCAGCAAGATCATCACCATGCGGTCGACGCCCGGGGCGATTCCCGCGTGCGGGGGCGCGCCGAACGAGAATGCGTGATACAGCGCGGGGAATTTGGCGATGACGTCCTCTTTCGTGAGGCCCACCATGTCGAACGCTTTGAGCATGATCTCGGGGGAGTGGTTACGCACCGCGCCCGAAGAAAGTTCTATGCCGTTGCATACGAGATCGTATTGGTATGCGAGGATTTCCAGCGGGTTCTGCTTTTCCAGCGCTTCCATGCCGCCCTGGGGCATGGAGAAGGGGTTGTGGCAGAATTCCAACTGTCCGCTCTCTTCGCCGATCTCGTACATGGGGAAGTCCACGATCCAACAGAACTCGTACTTGTTTTTTTCCGATAAAGACTCGATCGCGTTGCCCAGCATATTGCGCATTACGCCCGCGGGTTTATAGACGGCATTGCCGTTCTCCGCTACCATAAAGACGGCGCTGCCGTTCGCGAGATGCAGTTTTTCGATGAATTCGTCCTTGCGGGGTGCCAGAAATTTCGCGACGCCGCCCGTCAGTTCGCCGTTGTCCAGTTTGCACCAGAACATTTTGCTTCCCGTGTTTTTTTCGAAATCCGCGGCGAGAGTGTCGATGAACTTTCTCGTTTTATCGAATGCGGGCACGACGATCGCTTTGATCGTCTTTCCTTCGAAGGGGGCAAACCCGACGTCGTTGAAATCCGTCAGATCCTCTAACACCGCTTTGATGCGCAGATCGGGTTTGTCCGAACCGTACTTTTCCAGCGCCTCGCGGTAGGATATCCGACGGAAAGGGCCTTTTGCGGCGGGATACTTTCCGAATTTCGAAAAGATGGGGGGCAGTACTTCTTCCAGAACCGCGAAAACGTCCTCCTGCGTCGCAAACGCCATTTCCATATCCAGTTGATAGAATTCGCCGGGGGAACGGTCTGCGCGCGCGTCCTCGTCGCGGAAACAGGGTGCGATCTGGAAATAGCGGTCGAAGCCCGAAGCCATCAAAAGTTGTTTGAACTGCTGGGGCGCCTGCGGCAGCGCGTAAAATTTCCCCGGATAGATACGGCTGGGCACGAGATAATCGCGCGCGCCTTCGGGCGAAGAGCAGGTCAGAATGGGCGTTGTGATCTCGATAAAGCCCTGCTCGGTCATGGCCGCTCTGAGCGCCGCCACGATCTTCGAGCGCATGATGATTTTATTTTTGACTTTGGGATTGCGCAGATCTAAAAAGCGGTAGGAAAGCCGCATGTCCTCGGAAACCTCCAGCGACTTTTCGATCTCGAATGGAAGATTTTCCGTGCAAAGCCCGAGCACTTCCACGCTGTCGGGCACGACTTCGATCTTGCCCGTGGGGATGTTGGGATTGACGCTGCTGCGCAGGCGCACCGTGCCTTCGACCGCGAGCGTGCTCTCTCTCTTGACTGCGCGCACCTTCTGCAAGGTTTCGGCGTCCTCGACGACCACCTGGGTAATTCCGTAAAAATCCCGCAGTACGAGAAACGCGAGACTGTTGCTTACTTCGCGCAGATTTTGCATCCAACCGACGATGCGCACGCGTTCGCCCGCGTTTTTCTCGTTCAACTCGTTGCAGTTATGTGTTCTGGACTGAACCATGTCGTTCTAACCTCTCCAAAATGTTCTTATTCTTCAATATTTTAGCACAAAGTAAAATAAAAGTCGAGTGAAAAGCGCGCCTTCGCTTTCCGAATTCAATAAATTCTCTTGACAGAAACGGGGTGGCTGTTATATAATAATGTAAATCAATGTGGAGGGGTTTTGTCGTGCGGCAAACCCCTTTTTTCGTAAAAGAGGTGTCGCATGAATATCATGATAGCGGGATTGGGGCTCATCGGCGGTTCGATGGCGCTCGCCCTCAAAACCGCGAGCATACAATCGGACGGGTTCGACAGGGAAGACGTGCTTTCCTATGCCTTGCAGGAAAATATGATCGCGCGCGCCGCGCGCGATTTTATGGAGTATGACGTCGTATTCGTTGCGCTCCCGCCCAAGGCGGCCGTGCGTTTTCTTACGGAAAATTCCTTCAAAAAAGGTGCCGTCGTCGCGGACGTATGCGGCGTGAAAGGCGCGATCGAGCGCGCCGTTTCAGATAAACCGCGCGATTACAGATACGTAGGCTGTCACCCGATGGCGGGAAAAGAAGTATCTGGCATCCGCAATGCGGACGCCTCGCTTTTTCGCGGCGCGAGCATGATCCTCGTCGAAAACGATCGGACGGATCCGGCCGCTGCGGAAACGATCGCCGCGCTCAGCGTTTCTATGGGATTCGGCCGCGTCATCCGCTGCGACAGCGATTATCACGACGCGAAGATCGCCTACACCTCGCAACTCGCGCATATCGTGAGCAATGCGTACGTCAAGAGCCCGACGGCGGATGGCTACCGCGGCTATACGGGCGGTTCCTTTCAAGACATGACGCGCATCGCGGGCGTGGACGAAAAACTGTGGACGGATCTGTTTTCCGCCAACCGCGAAAAAATACTTTACGAACTGCGCCTGCTCATTTCCGAATTGGGAGAGTACGAGCGCGCTCTCTCGGCGGGGGACGATAAGGCGCTGGAAGCGCTCCTTCGGGCGGGAAGATTAAAAAAAGAGGAATTAGATAGACAGAAAAGGCTATAAAGTCTTTTTATCCGACACAAATGTAAAAAATCGTTAAAATATTTACAAATGTAGTTTTATGTGTTATAATGGAATAAATTGAAATTCGGGATACCGGATTTTGCACGGTAAAAACAAGGATGAATGATAACAGAATGAAGAGAGTGCGCGTTATGCTGGAGACGCGATCGGACGGCGGCGGAGAAACGCTGGACGGAAAAGGCGGATACGAGTTTCGTAAATCGGGTAGCCGCCTGTATTTCACAGCGGATGGCGCCTCTTTCGAATTGCTTACGGGCAATGATTTGAGAATCGTGCGAAAGGGAGAGGTTTCCTATGAGTTGCGCTTTTGCGTCGGCGAACCGACAGAGTGTTTCATCGAGACGCCCTACGGAAATATTCATGCGGCTGTTCGAACGGACAGTATGCAAATAAATTGTTCGCCCTCGCATGCCGAAATTAATGTCGAATACACCCTTGGGATCGGAGGGGGAAGTTCGGCACATTCGATGCGTTTCGCGGTCCTCCCGTATTTCAATAAATAACCATCGGGAGAAAGAGGTATGAAGTTGTACTATTTGGGACATTCTTGCAGTGAGTCGGAATTTGTCCCGCGCGGACAAGTCGAAATCCGCAGAAACCGGTATATCGTGATAGAGGGGCAATGGCTATGAGTAAGAATCCGTTGGAAAAATATGCGAAACTGTACGATTATCTGAAAAACTTTTCCGTCTATGAGGAGCGGAACATCGCGCGCGAGATCGGCGTGCCTTCCCCGACCACAAAGACGAAAAACGAAAACATCGATTATATCGTCAATATCTGCGCGGGACTGAAAGAACCCTCGCCCAGAAGCAATAAGGGCGCGCCCACGAAATCGCTGTTGGTCGATAAAGAATGGCTGGAAGACATCCGCTCTCTCACCGACCAGATCCGCGAAAAGGAAACGTACCGCGAATCCGATTCGGACGAAAGGATCCACGTGAGCGACAGCGGCCATACCTTGCGTTTCGGCTACGGTTCCGATCTCGCGTCGGGCTATCTCGACAGCGATCCCGCGTCGGGTAAATTCTGTCTCGTCTACAATCGCAAGGGCTCTATTTTTTCGGACATCAGCGTCCCCAAAAACCTCGTCGCGCTGCACGATCTTCGCCGCGGCGATAAAGTGAGCGGATATCTGCGGGACAATGCGGACGGCGGCGAACTCGCGCAGGTGGAAAGCGTCAATTCGCTTTTGCCCGAGGAAGTGCGTTCCCGTCGGCGGTTCGAAGAATTTACGCCCTGTTTTGCGAACGAGATCGTCCGTTTAGGCAAAAAAGAGCCGCCGCTTCGCGCTCTGGATATTTTAAGCCCGCTCGGCAAAGGGCAGCGCGTCCTCATATCGGGGCCCGCTTCCTCGGGCAAGAGTTATCTCATAAAACAGATGGTATCTTCGCTCACGCAAGGCGACGCGAATCTCGACGTCATCGTGCTGCTGCTCGCCGCGCGGCCCGAAGAAGTGACGGCGTTCCGCAAGATCGTCCGTCACGGAGAACTTTTGTTTACGGCATTCGATATGCCGGAAAGGGTACAGATGCAGGTTGCGACGCTCGCTTTCGAGCACGCCAAGCGCCAGTCTGAATACGGCCGCGACGTCATTTTATTCGTGGACGGCATGACCGACCTCGTGAACGCTTTCTCCGAGCGTGCGCGTACCAACGAAAACGGCGAGCGGTGGTTTTCTTCCGTGGAAGCCAAGCGTTTTTATGCGCTTGCGCGCAATTTCGAGGAAAACGGTTCTCTGACGATCGTCGCCTCCATGCGTACGGACGAAGAGGATGCCCGCATACAGAATATTTATAAGGAACTGAAAAGCGCCGCGAATAAGGAACTGCGCCTTTCGCTCTCCTTTCGGGAAAAGAGGATATTTCCGCCCGTCGATTTCGCAAGATCGCGCTCGTATAACGATGACGCGTTGCTTTCGGAAGCGGAGTTGGACTGTATGGCGCGCGTTAAAAAATCGCTCGTTGACGACGGTGCGCTCGCGGAGTTTTACCGTACGCTCGCGGAAACGGACGACGATCAGGAATTCCTGCTGCGTTTCGCCGCGCAGGAATAAAACCGCTTCGAGGGATTTGTTATGACTGACTGGTACATGGGGTTCGATCTGGGCGGCATGAGCGCCAAGGCGGGGCTGTTCGATCAAAAGGGGCAATGCCTTTATAAATGTACGGCCGCGACTTCCAAGGACGACGGATATGTGACGGTCGTTACGAAATTGTATCAATTAGCCAAAGAGACGCTCGCTGCGGCGGGCGCCTCTTTGGAACGTTTAAAGGGCGTAGGGCTCGCCTCTCCGGGCGTGATAGACGGGAACGGCGGGGTAGTGATCCGTTGGAGCAATTACGGCTGGACGGATAAACCGATCGGCAGGGATCTCGCCCAACGCCTGAGCGCTCCCGTCCGTCTTGTAAACGACGCCAACGCGGCGGCGTTGGGCGAAGCGAAGTTCGGCGCGTCCAAAAAATATACCGACAGCGTGTTCCTCACCCTCGGCACGGGCGTGGGCTCGGGCATTATTTCGGGCGGCAAACTCATGGAAAACTGCGGCGGCGCAGAGGCCGGACATATGGTCATCGAGGCGGGCGGCGTGCCGTGTCCCTGCGGCAGGCGCGGATGTTTCGAACAGTACGCCTCGGCTACCGCGCTCATTCGCGATACGAAAAAAGCCATGTTTGAGCACAAAGACAGCGTCATGTGGGAACTCGTGGACGGCGATCCCGATAAAGTGGACGGACGCACCGCCTTTTCCGCCGCGAAAGCGGACGATCCCGCAGGCGCGAAAGTCGTCAAAAATTATATTTCCTATCTGGGCGAGGGCATCGCGAATCTGGTAAATTTGCTGCGTCCGCAGGCGGTCATTATCGGCGGCGGGATCTGCAACGAGGGCGAATATCTTTTACAGCCGCTGAGAAGATGGGTGGGCGAACGCATTTATGTGGACGGCGAGACCATTCCGCTCGTCATCGCCCGCGCAAAACTGGGTAACGACGCGGGGATCTACGGCGCGGCGGCGCTCGCCATGGGACGATAAAGACAGCATGATGTTTACGAAAAAGAAGAAAAAAATCGGCCTCGCGCTGGGAAGCGGCGGGGCGAAAGGTATGGCGCATCTGGGAGTTTTGCGCGCGTTCGAAGAAGAGGGGATCTCTTTCGACGTCGTGGCGGGCACTTCCATCGGCAGTATCGTGGGAGCCATGTATGCGCGGGGGTATTCCTCCACGGATACCATGGAACTCGTGAAAAGACTGGATTATAAAAACCTTGCCGTTTCCCTTTTGGTCGGCGGTAGTTTTGCACCCGTTCGGCGGCTCTTGTCCGATTCGCTGGGCACGGAAGCGTTCGACGAGTTGAAACTTCCGTTCGCGGCGGTCGCAACCGACGTTTCCCAAGGTGCGGAAGTCGTTCTTCGCGGAGGAAACCTCATCGATTCGCTGATGGCGTCGAGCGCCATGCCACCCTTTTTCCGCGCGGTGGAGATCGACGGCACGCCGCTGGCGGACGGCGCGTTTTTCAACGCCGTGCCCGGCGATGTCGTAAGGGAAATGGGCGCGGATATCGTCGTCGGCGTAGGGCTTTCGGAATATTCCGAGGACAAGCCGTCGCGTTTTATGACCGCGGGCGGGCAGATCGTGCCCGTCCGGCAAAAAGGTTTCGCGGCCTGCGATATTCTTTTAACGCCCGCGCTGGAAGGTTATGCCGCCACGGATATTCTGCGCAAGGATAATATGTACGATCTGGGCTACGAATGCGCGCGCTCACACATGGAAGAGGTGCGCTCCCTTTTGAAAAACGCGAAAGCGGCGAAGGCGAGATAGCGTATGAAAGGAGAGAAAACAAAAGAAAAAAAGCGTAAAAAGCGCATCGCCGCAATCGCCGTTGCGGGCGCGGTCGCTGTCATGGTACTCGTACTCGCGCTCGTCAACGCCTTTGTATTTCCTCTGCGTTATCTCTCCGTTTTATTTTCACTTCCCGAAGTCGAGGCGCGCGCCGAGCGCGAACTTGCCCTTCACTTTATCGACGTGGGGCAGGGCGACGCCGCCTTGATCGAATTTCCCGACGGGAAAACATTGCTTATCGACGGAGGCGGAGAAGAGAGCGACGCGCTTTTGCGCTATCTCCGCGCGCTCAAAATCGATACGCTCGATTACCTGTTGCTCACGCATCCCGATTCCGACCACTGCGGCGGCCTAAGCGACGTTTTGGAACTGTTCGGCGCGAAACATATTTATATGCCTTATTGCCCCGATGAAACGATCAACGCATCTTACGCCGCGTTTACGTCAGCGGTCAGAAAAGCCGCCCGCAAGGGTACGGCAGTGCATATCTCGCAGACTTTTTCCGCCATCGTTTCGGAAGATGAAGAATGTTTCTATTATGCCATGATCTTATTGCCGCTGCCGTACGAATCGGAAAACAGCGCCTATCGCGCGCTTGTGAACGAGAATTCCGACAGCGCTGCCAACGACGCGTCCGCAGTCGTTTATCTCGAATACGCGGGCGTACGCTTTCTGTTTACGGGGGATATTGGCGAAAACGTGGAAAACGGGCTTGTCAGGGATTACGGCATTTTCGGAGACGAATTGTTCGCCAGGACCGTGCAGGTCGGCGGGCGCCGCATCGAACTGCGCCCGGATATTGCGGATATAGACGTCTTGAAAGTATCGCACCACGGCAGCGCATCTTCCACGTCGGCAGAGTTTGCCCGACTCGTTTCGCCGCGCTTTGCGCTCATCGGTGTCGGTGCGGGAAATCTGTACGGACACCCGTCGCCGTCAGTGATCGAACGGTTAAAGTCAGCCGATCAGACATGCGAGGTCTATCGGACGGACGAGGCGGGCAACATCGTCCTCCGCGTCGGCGAAGAGGGGAAACTATCCCCGCATCTGCAAAAATCTTTCAAATTGGAAATTTACCGTAAAAAATCTTTTTCGGAGTATATATAGATGATCAAACTGACAACAAGCGGAGAATCGCACGGGCGCGCGCTCGTCGCCATTCTCGAAGGACTGCCTTCCAATCTCGAAATCGATGCGGAAGAGATCAACGCCTGGCTCGCCCTTCGGCAGAGCGGCTACGGCAGGGGCGCGCGCCAGAAGATCGAAACGGACAAAGCGGAGATCCTGTCGGGCGTGCGCGATCGCCGTACGTTGGGCAGCCCCGTCTGCCTGATGGTGGAAAACAAGGATTACCGCAACTGGGAAGAGTATATGTCGCCTTACGGTGCCGACGTGACAAAGCGCAGACTCACGCAGGTACGCCCGGGCCACGCCGACCTTTCGGGGCTTTTGAAGTACGACCATACCGACGCGCGTAATATTTTAGAACGCGCCTCGGCGCGGGAAACTGCCGTACGCGTTGCGGCGGGGAGCGTCGCGAGAATGTACCTGCGCGCGCTCGGCATTGAAGTGCGCGGCTACGTCAAGAGCGTGGAATCGGTGTGCGATGAAAAGCATTATGCGTTCGAGGATCTGGAAAAAATCCATGAAAACGAACTGTTTATGCCTGACAAAGTACTATGTGAACGCGCCAAAACGCGCATCGACGAGATAAAAGAGGCGAAAGACACCGCGGGCGGCATTGTGGAAATTCGCGTGCGCGGCGTCAAGAGCGGGTTCGGCAGTTGCATGACTTACGCAGATAAACTGGACGCGCACCTGTGCGGCGCTTTGATGAGCATACAGGCGATCAAGGGCGTGGAAGTGGGCATGGGATTCGAATGCGCCCGTCTGCCCGGTTCCAAAGTGCACGACGAAATTTTCTGGAAAGACGGAAAATTTTCGCGCGCGACCAACCGTGCGGGCGGGATCGAGGGCGGTATGTCCAACGGGGAAGAGATCATTTTGCGCGCCGCGATGAAACCCATTCCCACGCTCATGCGCGGGCTGAATACCGTGGAATTTGAAAGCAAACAGGCGTGCCGCGCGGCGACCGAACGAAGCGACGTTGCGGCGATCTGCGCGTTGGAAGTCATTGCGGAGAGCGTCGTATGTTTCGCGCTCGCGCAGAAGATTTCCGAACGGCTGGGCGGCGATCATATGCGCGAAGTGCAGGAGCGTTACGCGCGCCTGCCGTAAGAGGGAAGAGTATGCAGAAGATACGAATTCACACGAAATCGCGCCCCGGCATCGTATATTGCGGCGAGGGCGCATTCGAACAGGGCTATGAAGAGACGCTTGCAGGCAAAGAATTATTCGTCGTGACCGACTCCAACGTGGCGCGGCTGTATGCGGATCTCATCGAAAAATATTTCAAAAACGCGCCCGTATGCGTCATGCCCGCGGGCGAAAAAAATAAAAACCAAAAGACGCTCTTTTCCATATTAGACGAAATGGTCCGCGCCCGTTGCCATAGGAAGACCGTGCTCGTCGCGTTGGGCGGCGGCGTGGTCGGCGACGTGGGCGGCTTTGCCGCTTCCCTCTATATGCGCGGCACCCGCCTCGTACAGATCCCTACGACGCTTTTGGCGCAGGTGGACAGTTCCGTAGGCGGCAAGACCGCCATTGATTACAGGGGATATAAAAATATCGTCGGGAGTTTTTACCAGCCCGAACAGGTCCTCTGCGATCCGCGGTTTCTGACGACGCTGCCCAAACGCGAGATACGCTGCGGGTTGGGCGAGATCGTAAAGACCGCCGCGCTCGATGCGGAAATTTTTGATATTTTGCAAGGCGCGACAGATTTCGGGCTGCGCTTTCTGGAAAAACTCGTTCCGCTGTGCGTCCGTTTCAAGGCGGGCGTCGTGGAGAGGGACGAACGGGAAACCGCGGGGCTCAGACAATGCCTGAATTTGGGGCATACCACGGCGCACGCGCTCGAACTCGATTACGGCCGCCGTTCGCACGGCGAATACGTACTCATCGGCATGGCGTTCGAAACAAAGATCGCGCTGGCGGAAGGCGTCTGCAAACGGGAATACGCGGATCGGATCTTAAAGATCGTTTCCCGCGCATTGCCGAAGATGCCGCGTTTTCCCGATATCGGGAGCGCGGCGGAAAACGCGCTCTTGGATAAAAAGAATTCCGGACAGGAAAAAATATCCCTCGTCGTACCCAAAGCGCGGGGCGAATATGCGGAAATATCGTTGCCGCTTCCGACGTATGCGGAATACTTAAAGAAAATCGAAGGGGGCTTGCTATGAACATAGAGCCCGCCGAAAAGATCTCGGGGATTGCGGAAATCCCCGGAGATAAATCCATCACCCACCGCGCGGTCATGTTCAACGCCGCGGCGGATGGGAAAGCGAAGATCACGCGCGCGCTCGTCGGAGAGGATTGTCTTTCCACGGTTTCGTGCATGAAGGCGCTCGGCGCGAAGATCGAGCGGGAGGGGGAAACCATTACCGTCGAAGGCTCGCCCGAATTTAAAAATAACGCGCTGTGCGATTGCGGCAACAGCGGCACGACCATGCGCCTCTTATGCGGCCTGATTGCGGGCAAGGGCGTGCGCGCCACGCTTACGGGCGATGCGTCGCTGTCCACGCGTCCCATGCGCCGCGTTGCCGAGCCGCTCGCGCTGTTGGGGGCAAACGTCCGCACGACGGACGGTACCGCGCCTCTGACCGTCGAACCTGCGCCCCTGCACGGCTGCATTGTGGAAACCGGAGTCGCCAGCGCGCAGGTCAAGAGCGCGATTTTGCTTGCGGGGCTGGGCGCGTCGGGAGAAACGATCGTCCGCGAACCCGAAAAGTCGCGCGATCACAGCGAACGGCTGCTGTCCGCGATGGGAGCGGATATTTTCGTTCATCAAAACGCCGTACGCATCCGAAAGAGCCGTTTGCATTGCGTGGACGTGGACGTTCCCGCGGATATTTCCAGCGCCGCGTATTTTCTGGCGCTGGGCGCGCTGAAAGGGGAGATCGTCTGTCCCCGCGTCGGCGTCAATCCCACGCGCACGGGTATCCTGACGGCGTTCGACAGACTGGGCGTCATATATACTCTGCAAAACGAACGGCTCGTCTGCGGCGAACCCGTGGCGGATATCGTCGTGAAAAAGTCCGCAATGCGCGCCATCACGCTTTCGAAAGAGATCATGCCCGCGCTCATCGACGAAATCCCCGTCATCGCGCTTCTGTGCGCCTTTGCCGAGGGCGAAAGCGTCATTTCGGGCGCGCAGGAACTCAAAGTAAAGGAGAGCGACCGCATCGCGACCACCGCGGAGATGATCGCCTCGCTCGGCGGCGATATCCGCGCGACGGACGACGGTTTCGTGATCCGGGGCAAAAGCAAATTACAGGGCGGAAAAGTCCGCTCTTACGGAGATCACCGCATCGCCATGACTGCCGCAATCGGTCTGGCCGCGAGCGAAAACGGCGGTGCGATCGAGGGCGCGGAATGCGTCAATATTTCCTTTCCCGATTTTTATCGCAGACTTGCGGGACTTGGAAACTGAAGGAGGAGTTTATGCTGAAACTTGCGGTTGTGGGAAAAGACGTATCCAAATCAGAAAGCGGAAAAATGCACGCCTTTATTTTACGCGGCATGGGGAGCGATTGCGAATACGAACATATTTCCGTCGCGGCGGAAAAATTCGACGCGCTTGCGGAAAAACTGCTCGCAGAAAAAGATGCGTTCAACGTGACCATTCCCTATAAACTTTCCGTCATTCCTCATCTGAATTCTCTGGAAGGGGACGCGAAAATTTTCGGAGCGGTGAACACGGTAAAGGACAGGATCGGGTACAACACCGACGGCGCGGGCTTTATGCTCATGCTGCAAAATAACGGGATAGAAACGTCGGGACGGAGATTTCTCGTGCTCGGCGCGGGCGGCGCCGGGCGTAGCGTCGTCAAAAAACTCGCGGACGCGGGTGCGCACGTATTTCTGTACGATATGAACGTACAGAATGCCGAAATCGTCGCAACGGAATTCGGAAATATCCGGCCGCTCGCGTCGTTACAGCCTGCGCAGTACGACGTGATCGTTAACGCCACGGGCGTGGGCATGCACAAGAGCGAGGGCGTTTCGCCCGTCGGCGCGGAATTTCTCTCGCGCTGCAATCTTGCCTGCGACCTCATCTACTGCCCGAAAAAGAGCGAGTTTCTGCGCATTGCGGAAGGGCTCGGCAAAAAGATCCTAAACGGCGAGGGAATGCTGTTTTATCAGGCGTATTATGCCGACTGTATTTACCTCGGAAAGGACGCCGATTCGGACGAAGCGAAAACGCTGTTTGAACGCTATCAACGCGAAAAGGAGAACGCATGAAATTATTATTTCTCAACGGAGTCAATCTCAATCTGACGGGGCGCCGCGAAAAGGGCGTGTACGGCGCGGAAACGCTGGACGATATCAACGCGCAGATTCGATCGTACGTAAACGCGCGCGGCGCGGAATGTGAGTTTTATCAGAGCAACATAGAGGGCGAGATCTGCGCAAAACTGCACGCGACGGATGCGGACGGCGTGATTCTGAACGCGGGCGCGTTCACCCATTACAGTTATGCCATCCGCGACGCGATCGCGGGCATATCCGTGCCCGTCGTCGAGGTGCATATGTCCAACGTGCACGCGCGGGAAGAGTTCCGCCATACTTCCGTGCTCAGCGAGGTATGCCGCGGCTGTATTCTCGGATTCGGAAAAAACAGTTATATTTTAGCGGCGGAGAGTTTTTTGTTATGAATGTGATCCTGTGCGGCATGATGGGGGCGGGCAAAACGTGCGTCGGCATTAAACTTTCCGAACTGACGGGCATGCGCTGGTACGACACGGACGAAATGGTCGTGGGAAAATACGGCAAGATCGCGGATATTTTCGAATATTACGGAGAGCCGCATTTCCGCACGCTAGAAACGGAAATGGTCAGACAAGTCGCCGCCGAAAACGACTGCGTCGTTTCCACGGGGGGCGGGTGCCTTCTGCGTCCCGAAAACGCCTATGCGTTCAAAGAGAGCGGCAAAATAGTCTTTCTCAGGACGAGCGCGGACACGGTGTTCCGCCGCGTCGGGCATACGGGCGCAGACAGACCGCTCTTAAAGGGCGCGGCGTTTGAAAAGATCAACGACCTTTTGCGCGCGCGCACGCCCGTCTATGAAGGCTGCGCCGATTTCATCGTCGATACCGACGACAAGACGGTCGAAGAGATCGCCCTTTGCATCATGAAAGAATTTTCCCTCCCGCAAAGGGGGCAGAAATGAGTACGGCGCTCATTACGGGCGGCTCGCGCGGCATCGGAAGGGCGGTCGCGGTACGGTTCGCCCAAGCGGGTTACGACGTGGCGTTCTGTTATTCGAAGGACGAAAAAGGCGCGCGGGAAACGGCAGATCTGATCCGCGCGGCGGGAAAAGAACCTCTCGTCTACCGCGCCGACGTTTCCGACGAAAAGAGCGTGCGCGAGATGATGGAGAGCGTATTCGGTTTGGAAATTTTAGTCAATAACGCGGGAGTCGCGCTCTATAAGGAAATTGCCGAAACGTCGCTCGAAGAATGGAAAGATCTTTTTTCCGTCAACGTCGAAGGTGCGTTTCTCTGTACCCGCTATGCCGCCGAAAAGATGAAAAAAAGGGACGGGGGCAGCATCGTGAACGTCGCCTCCGTATGGGGCGAAACGGGCGGCAGTTGCGAGGCGGCGTATTCCGCGTCCAAAGCGGCTCTGATCGGCTTTACCAAAGCCGCGGCAAAGGAACTCGCTCCCTGCGGTATCCGCGTCAACTGCGTGTCCGCGGGGATCGTGCATACGGACATGAACGCGCATCTCAATCTGGACGAGTTGGAAGATTTTCTATCGCAAATACCCGTCAAACGGATGGGAACGTGCGAAGAAATTGCCGAAAGCGTCCTGTTTCTGGCTCAAAGCCGCTATATCACGGGCGAGATCCTGCGCGTGAACGGCGGATTGCTCGTATAAATAAAAAATATCAAAAAAATCCTTGCCGAAAAAGGATTTTTTTTCTTTGTGTCGAATTTATAATAAGGAAGGGTAAAAGGCACTTTTTTTGTTTTCAAAAGAAAGGGGAATCTATGCATAAAAATTTCGGCGTCAAAGAACGCACTTATCGGATGGAAGAAATGTTTTTCTCCCCGTTCGCGCAGAAATCCGCCCAAAGCCGCGGCAGGGCGAGGGAAGAAGATGCCTGCGATATGCGCACCGACTTCCAACGCGACCGCGACCGCATCATTTATTCCAAAGCCTTTCTGCGCCTGAAAAACAAGACGCAGGTCTTTTTTTCGCCCGAAGGCGACCATTTCCGCACGCGGCTCACGCACACCATCGACGTTTCGCAAATCGCGCGCTCCATTTCGCGCAGCCTCGCGCTCAACGAAGATCTGACCGAGGCGATCGCGCTCGGGCACGATCTCGGGCATACACCTTTCGGTCACGCGGGCGAGCGCGTTTTAAACAGCCTCAACCCTGCGGGCTTTTCCCATAACGAGCAGTCGCTCCGCGTGGTGGACGTGTTGGAAAAGGAAGGGGCGGGGCTCAATCTCACCTATGAGGTGCGCGACGGCATCGTGAACCACAAAAAGAGCGGCACGCCCGCCACTTTGGAAGGAAAGGCCGTTTCTCTCGCCGACCGCATCGCTTACGTCAATCACGACATTGAGGACGCGATCCGCGCGGGGCTTTTAAAAGCGGATGAACTCCCTGAAAGGGAGATCGCCGTGCTCGGCAATTCTTCGCGCGAGCGCATCAATACGATGATCACTTCCATCTACGAAAACAGCGTAGGGAAAAACCGTGTCATAATGGGCGAACGCGAGGCGGAAGCGTTGGAAAATCTGCGCGCTTTCATGTTCGACAGAGTGTATATCACGCCGCTTTCCATGAAAGAGGAGGAGCGCGCGAAACGCATGCTCTCGGGCATGTACGAATATTTTTTAAAAAACAGGGACAAGCTCCCCGCTTTTTATCGGGAGTTGTCGGAAAAATATCCGTTGGAACAGGTGATCTGCGATTATCTTTCTTCCATGACGGATAAATTCGCGATCGCGGTGTTCAATTATCTGTACGTGCCGCGTTCGTGGGCTTTAAGAGCGGAGGATATCGAAGAGATTTAATGTCGAAAGGATTGAGTCCCGAATTTTTACGGGAATTGAAAAGTAAGATCGATCTGGTCGAGTTGATCGGAAGTTACGTGCCCGTCGATAAAAAAGGCGGAAATTACTGGGCGCGCTGTCCTTTTCATCATGAAAAAACGCCCTCTTTTTCCATCAACGCCGCCGAACAGTTCTATCATTGTTTCGGTTGCGGCGTCAGCGGCGATGCGATCACGTTCGTGCGGGAGATCGAATCGGTGGACTTTATGGACGCCGTCAAGATCTTATGCGAACAAGCGCACATGCAACTTCCCGAAATGAATTTCGAAACGGAAAAGACGGTCGAGCAAAAGAAAAAACGCGACGAAATGTTAAAGATCATGCGCTCGGCCGCCCGTTTTTATCTCAAAAACCTCAATTCAGGGCGGGCGGACGCGCACGTGCAATACATTCTCGACCGCAAACTTTCCGCTTCCACCATCCGGAAATTCGGTCTGGGCGCGTCGCTGAATTTCGGCGATCTTCCCGAATATCTACTCGACAGCGGCTTTTCGCGCGAAAATATTCTCGACAGCGGCGCCGTCATCGAATCGGAAAAAAAACACCGTTTGGTGGACGCGCAGGGCGGTCGGCTCATCTTTCCCATCATCAACGCCATGGACGACGTCATCGCGTTCGGCGGCCGCGTTCTTGAAAAGACGGATTTCGCCAAATACAAAAATACGCGGGAGACCGCTCTGTTCGACAAGAGCAAAAATCTGTATAACATCAACCTTTTGAAAAAGGAAAAGAAAGCGACGGGCATCCGCGACATCATCATGGTGGAAGGGTATATGGATACCATTTCTCTCTATCAGGCGGGGTTTACCAACGTCGTCGCGAGCATGGGCACGTCGCTCACAAAGGATCAGGCGCGTCTGTGCAAACGCTACACCGACAACGTCTATATCTGTTACGACGGCGACGGCGCGGGGCAGAAAGGCGCCGTCCGCGGGTTGGAGATCATGAGGGACGAGCAGGTCAACGTGCGCGTCGTGCCGCTTCCCGAGGGATTGGATCCCGACGACGTCATAAAAAAATACGGCAACGAGGGCTATCAAAAGTGCCTTGACAGGGCGATGCCTCTCATCGATTTCAAACTGAGCCTTTTGAGCGGACAGTACGACGTTAACAAAACCGAAGAAAAACGCGCCTATACCGCGGCGGCGCTCAAAGTGATCGCGGAGGCGGAGAGCGCGAGCGTCAAGGAAGATCTTTTGAAAATCGTGCGCGACAAAACGGGAACGACCTACGAGGCGCTCAAACGCGATCTGGAAAACGCGCCCGCGCAGCCGAGGAGCGAAACGCGCATCGAGCGCAAACTGGACGACGGCTCCGACCGCGTTGTGAAAGCGTGCAGATTCATTCTCGCTTCCGTATTATTCCATGCGAAATATGCGAAGAATTTCGACATTTCGAGTGTCAATTTTGACAATATTGTGCATAATAGGATAGCCGACTATATCAAAAATCAGCAAAATAAAGGCGAAACGGTGCGTGCGAGCGCGCTTTTTGAAATATTTGACGAAAATACGCCCGAACTTTCGGAGATACTCGATCTGAGCATGGGCGACAATCTGGAAGGCGACGGCGCTGCGAAATATTTTGAGGACAGCCTGAAAATTCTGGAACGTGATCAGATCGAACGCGATTTAAAGGAACTGAGCGCCGTGTGCGACGCGGAGACCGACATCGCGCGGAAGAAAGAATACACAAGACAAATTTTGCAACTTACGATCAAACTGAAAAACTTTTAACATAAGCGGAGGATAAAATACTTACATGGCCGTATCCGAACAAAAATTAAACGAGATACTGAAAACGCTCATCGACGAATACCGTCGCAAGGGAAGCATCCCCACCGACGTTTTGTTCGACGTGCTGGAAAAAATCGACACCAGCGCCGACCAATTCGATTACGTCTATAAGGCGATCGGCGAGGCGGGCATTCAGATCGTGGACGAGGACGAACGCGACAGAGAACTTTTCGAACAGGCTCTCAAAGATATCGGGCTGGACGATCCCGTCAAAATGTATCTCAAAGATATCGGCAGAGTGCCGCTTTTATCTCCCGAAGAGGAGATCACGCTCGCGCAGCGCATGCAGGACGGCGACGAAGCGGCGAAAAAGCGTCTGAGCGAGGCCAATCTCCGTTTGGTCGTTTCCATCGCGAAACGCTACGTGGGCAGGGGAATGCTCTTTCTCGATCTCATTCAGGAAGGCAATCTCGGGCTTATGAAAGCGGTGGAAAAATTCGATTATCAGAAGGGCTTTAAGTTTTCCACCTACGCTACCTGGTGGATACGCCAGGCCATCACCCGCGCCATCGCGGACCAGGCGCGCACCATCCGTATTCCCGTGCACATGGTCGAAACCATCAACCGCCTGACGCGCGCGTCGCGTATTCTGTTGCAGCAACTCGGCCGCGAGCCTACGCCCGCGGAGATCGCAAAAGAGTTGAACCTTCCCGAAGATAAAGTGCGCGAGATCCAGAAGATCGCGCAGGATCCCGTTTCTCTGGAAACGCCGATCGGCGAGGAAGAGGACAGCCATCTCGGCGATTTCATCGAGGACGACCGCGCGACCACGCCCAGCGATTCCGTGGCGTTCACCATGCTGAAAGAACAGCTTTTGGGCGTATTGGACACGCTCACCCCGCGCGAAGAAAAGGTGCTCCGCCTGCGCTACGGCATTGACGACGGAAAGCCCCGCACGCTGGAAGAGGTGGGCAAGGAATTCAACGTCACCCGCGAACGCATCCGCCAGATCGAGGCGAAAGCGCTTCGGAAACTGCGCCATCCCAGCCGCAGTAAAAAACTCAAAGATTTTCTCGATTAAGATGAAATATACCAAGCGGCTCTCCACGCTCTTTTCCGAACTCGATAAATGCGAAAAATTTGCCGACGTCGGCTGCGATCACGGCTATTGCGCCGAGTTTATGCTCGAAAGAGATCTTTGCGCGCACGCCGTTATTTCCGACGTCAGCGCCGAAAGCCTGAAAAAAGCGCAGGTGCTGCTGGCAAATTACGCCGCGGCGGGCAAGGTGACTTCCGTCTGCTGCGACGGACTGGAAAAAATCCCGCGCGACTGTGATTTTGTATTGATCGCGGGCATGGGCGGCGAGGAGATCGTCAATATTCTCAAAAACGGGTTTCTGCCCCGAAAACTTTTATTGCAGCCCATGAAAAATTCGCGTAAAGTGCGCGAATATCTCTTGTCGCAGGGTATGGAAATGACCGCCGATTACACCTTTGCGGACGGCAAATTCTACGACTTGATCAAGGCGGAACAAACGGGCGGCGCGAGCGCATATTCCGAAAACGACTTGGAGTACGGGCGGGACAATTTATTGCGCCCCTCTGCCGATTTTCTTGAAAAACTGCAAACGGAGATCGAAAAAAAGAAAAAATATCTGCTTTCGCCCGTGGACGGGCAGGCGAGAGAAGAAATTGTCCTCTCGCTGGAACGTTTGGAGGAGATAAACCGTGAAACTCGAAAATATATATAATATTCTGAACGCCGAAATTCCGCACGCGCTCAGCGACCGATACGTCGCCGCGTACGGCGGACACGACAACAGCGGCATTTTACTGCATACGGGCGAAGAGATCGAACGCGCCGTATTTTCCCTCGATCTCTCTCGCGCGGCGATCGGACGCGCCGTTGTGCGCGGCGCGAAACTGATCGTCACCCATCATCCCGCGATCTACTATCCCGTATCGGAACTTTCCGTCGCGGACGCGATGGGGAAAAAACTCCTCGATTGCGCCAAAAACGGCATATCCGTCGTCGCCATGCACCTCAACGCGGACTGCGCGCCGCGCGGCGTCGATTATTATCTCGCGCAGGCGGCGGGGGCGAGCGATGAAGAAAACGTGCCCGTGCAACCCGTCGAAGGGGGCGGCTACGGCAGGGTTTTCACCCTCCCGCAAATTACGGCGCGGGAGATTGCGGATCGTTTGCGGCAAACGCTCGGCGCCGAGCGCGTATGGGTTTTCGGCGGCGAACAAAAAATCGGCCGCGCGGCGTCCTTTTGCGGCGCGGGCGTGGACGGCGATACGCTGAAAATTGCGAAAGAGCGCGGCGCGCAGGCGCTCATATCCGCCGATATCAAGCATAATTACATATGCGAGGCGCTGGACTTGGGAATGAACGTGATTGAACTCACGCATTACGCGAGCGAGAATTACGGTTTTCATAAAATATATCAAAATCTGAAAGATAAATTGGGCGTCGCGAGCGAGTATTGCGACGACGGATTTATGCTTTGAATAAGGAGATTGGATCATGATAATACAGGATTTATTGCGGTATCAGGAAACGGACGGCAAATTGAGAACGATCGAACAGGAGATCGCGGCGTCCGATGAAAGGAAAAAATATATGACGGCGCGCAAATTTTTGGAAAAAGCGCCCGAAAAACTCGAAGCGCTGGACGCAAAAGCCGCGGAACTCAAACATATTTTCGAATTGTTAACGGATAAGTACGCGGAGATCGCGGATACCATCAAGGATTACGAAAATCTCGACGAAATGGTGGAACAGGGCGCGGAAGTTTCTTTCTATAAAAAGAATGCCTCGCAGATCATGGACAGTTTAAAAGCGCTCAAAGCGGAGATCTCCAAATTGTCGTCCCGCATCGAAACGGCGAAAACGGAATTTGCGACCGCCAAAAAACAGACCATCGCCATGCAGAAACAATACAAGGAATACAGAGAAAAGTATCAGGAGGTCAAAAACGCGCGCGCGGACGAGATCGGCGCCATCGAAGCGGAGTTGCACAAACTTTCCAAAAGTATTCCCGCGGAAACCTTGGCAAAATACAATCTCAAACGCAAGGAAAAATTATTTCCGGTCGTCTGCGAAGTGCAGGGCAACCGTTGTCCGCAGTGCGGTATGGAACTTTCCATCGCGGAAATTTCCCAATTATCCGACGGAAAATTCGTCGAATGCGACAGTTGCCGGAGAGTTTTGTTTACAAAAAAATAGATCGGAAGAGGACGGAAATACCGTCCTCTTTTTTATGTATAAAAAATTCCGATTGATTAAAACTGTTAGAAAAAGGAGTTTTTATGTTATTCGGAATCCATCCCCTCGGCTGGGTGTTCATCAACTCATTCGTGGCATTTATTTACTTGTTTATCATCTCTAAAATTCTGGGCAAAAAGCAGATCGCTCAGTTGGAATTCATCGACTATACGGTGGGCATCTCTTTGGGCTCCATTGCCGCCGAAATGTCCTTCGATTCCGATACACCGTTCTATTACTATCTGATCGCAATGACTATCTTTTTCCTTTTGGCGCTGCTCGTGGCGATCGTCGGACGCAAGACCACGTTCTTCAAGCGTATATTAAAGGGCAAGCCTTCCACGCTCATCTACGAGGGAAAGATCGATTATAACCAGTTGAGCAAGAACAAGATCGACGTCAACGATCTTCTCTCTATGCTTCGCGAGAAAAATTATTTCGACGTGCGCGACGTGGCGTACGCGATCTTCGAACCGAGCGGAGAACTGTCAGTCCTTCCCAAAGGCAACCAGAAACCCGTCGTCATCGAAGACATCGACAAAGAGGCCGTCCGGCCCGCTTCACTGAGCAACGTTCTCATCGTCGACGGAGTCGTTTCCAAGTCGGGCTTGAGCGAACTCGGCAAAGACGTCAAATGGCTGTTCGAGCGGCTTGATATTCGCAGCAGGTACAAACTGAACGATATCATCTATGCCTCCTACGATTCACAAAGCGATTCGTTCGACGTTCATTATAAAGATCGGTAGGGAGGGGAATTTTAGTATACACAAAAAAACGAACACCTTTCGGGTGTCCGTTTTTTTAAGTGGTGGAGAGGTAACAACCTAAAACAAATTTAATATACGCCTGATAAAATCATTTTTCTGGGTCGTATATTCTTTGCGATTATCGGCATATTTTTTTGATAGAACTATTTTCAGTTTTTCATACTCTTTGGCAACTATCGGGTGAGTATTAAGATAATCTCGAAAGTTAATGTAATCGTGCCACTCGTTACTTTCTACCTTAACCACGTGGATAAAATGCGTTTGAAGCAAATTTGAGCCGTTGTAAAATCCCCCGCAGGTATACAAAAGTTGTCGAACGTCGGTTGCGGCAAAATCTATTTCTTCCATAATAATATTATGCGTATTATCCAAGGCGTAACGGTAATAAAATCCATTTGATAAAAGTTTATCGTTGCAAGTCATAATGTCCGAAAAATTAGTTGCGGCAACGGCAATATCGATTATAGGTTTTGCTTTAATATTATTTATTGCAGTGCTCCCAACGTGTTCTGCTTCTTTTATAATTTTACCTAAAATGCTTTGAAGCGCGTTGATTGTGCGTGTCGCTTCATAATTCCATTCGGGGGTATGAGGCAAAAGGTCTACGCGACCGTGTTCTAAACCAATCATAATAATATAAGTATATCATAAACAAGCACATTTTTCAACTATGTGGCATACTTAAAACCTAAAATGGCACTATGGCGGGTGCTTGAATAAACGAGCGCGCCGCTGTCGCGGCGCACTATTACCGAAACGGCATTTCTTCAATTATCTATTCTTATACGTCAAAAAAGCACCCATAGGGGTGCTTTTTGGTGGTGGGAAGAGGTAGATTCGAACTACCGAAGTCGAAGACGTCAGATTTACAGTCTGATCCATTTGGCCGCTCTGGAATCTTCCCATATCGATGGAGCTGGTGATTGGAATCGAACCCACAACCTGCTGATTACAAATCAGCTGCTCTGCCAGTTGAGCTACACCAGCATGGTTGGTGCCTCGGGGCGGAATCGAACCACCGACACAGGGATTTTCAGTCCCTTGCTCTACCGACTGAGCTACCGAGGCATTTAAAAGCTTGCCTAACAGCCGATATATGCTATCAAACAAGCCCCTTAAAAAAAGTGGCGACCCGGAACGGGATCGAACCGTCGACCTCTAGCGTGACAGGCTAGCGTTCTAACCAGCTGAACTACCGGGCCGTATTTAAGGATGGTGGGCCTTCACGGACTCGAACCGCGGACCAATCGGTTATGAGCCGACCGCTCTAACCAACTGAGCTAAAGGCCCTTAAATACGGGTTGCGTTATCTCAATCACAACGCTTAGATATTATATGACATATAGAAAAAAATGTCAACTGTTTGTCTGCCGAAAAATTCAAAAAATTCCGAGTTTTTTTTCGACAAAAAAAAGTACGATTTTTTCTAATCTCGTAAAATGCGCGCGGCGCAGGGTGATATGATGATTAAAAACTTTCGGAGCGCTGTGTATGAACATTTCTTCTCAAAAGCAGGGCGCAGATCTATACATATACCTTTCGGGAGAACTGGACGAATACAACGCCTCTCTCGTTCGGGATAAAGTGGACGCGCTGATCGATGCAAATATTTCTTCGGAGCGGGTTATCGTCAATCTCGCCGGCGTCAAATTTATGGATTCCACGGGCATCGGATTTTTGATAGGCCGATACAAAAAGTTGAAACGCTGTTCCACGCCCATGTATATTCAGGAACCAAATTTAAACGCGGATAAAATTCTCAATATCAGCGGCATATATTCCCTGATCCCCAAACTATAAAGGAGTCACGAACATGAAAAATCATATGAAACTTGAATTTTTATCCGTTTCCGAAAACGAACCTTTTGCCCGCAATACCATCGCCGCATTCTGCCTTTCGCTCAATCCCACGCTCGACGAACTTTCCGATATCAAGACCGCCGTCAGCGAGGCGGTGACCAACTGTATCGTTCACGCGTACAAAGGGGGAACGGGCACCGTCACCATCGAATGCGAAACGGACGGAAACGCCCTACATATTCAAATAACCGACAACGGCAAGGGGATCGAGGACGTGCCGCGCGCGCTCGAACCCTTTTATACCACACTGTCGGATGAGGAGCGTTCGGGAATGGGATTTACGATCATGCAGACGTTTATGAACGATTTTCGCGTACAGTCGAAAAAAGGTACGGGAACCACCGTTTTTATGTCCAAGTATTTCAACCGTAATGACGGGACGGATGAACTCGCCGATGCTGAGTGACGAAAAGACGCTCGAATATATACGTGCGGCGAAAGAGGGCGACTCTTTTGCCAAAGAAGAACTGATCACGCACAATACTTCGCTCATTAAGAGTATCGTCAAGCGTTATCTGAATAAGGGTGTCGACTACGACGATCTGTTTCAACTTGCGAGCATGGGGCTTTTGAAGGCGATCACGGGCTTCGACGAAAGTTACGGCGTCAAATTTTCAACCTATGCCGTGCCGATGATCGCGGGCGAGATCAAGCGTTTCATGCGCGACGACGGCTCGATCAAAGTATCCCGCGCGATCAAATTCGCGGCAAAAAACATGAACCGCTATATCGAGGATTTTTCCGCAGCGCACGGCAGGGCGCCTACCGTCAAAGAAATATCCAAGGAATTCGGCGTGGAAGAGAGCGAGGTCGTATTCACGCTCGGTTCCACGCGCATGCCGCTTTCCATCTACGAGCAGAACGACTATAAGGACGAAAAATCGCGCGAACTTCTCGATAAACTGCCCGCCGTGGACAATCAGGAAGAGATGGTGGAAAAAATGCAGTTGAAAACCGCTTTGGAAAAACTTCCCGAGCGTGAGAAAAAGATCATCATGCTGCGGTATTTCCGCGATATGACGCAGAGCGAGGTCGCCGAAGTGATCGGCGTTTCGCAGGTGCAGATCTCGCGGATCGAAAACAAAATCGTAAGCGACATGAAAAAACAACTCAGTTGTTGAATATTTTTCCAATAAGATCCTCAAACTGTGAGTATGAAGAAACGAGCGCAGATTGCCGATGCTGCGGCAATGAAAGGGCGGGACGAGCGCGAGAGCTGTTTCCCCGACTTTATACACACGGAGGATAAAAACAATGCAGAAAAGTGAACTGAAACCCAATCAGAATTATCTCGAATACGTCAAGTCTTTTGCGGCTCCTACCCAGCATTTCAAGACGTGTTACCGCGCCTTTATCGTGGGCGGGGGGATCTGCTGTTTCGGTCAGTTTCTCCGCTTTATGTTCGAATACTGGGCGGGATTGCAGGGCGATGAACTTGCGGGCACCGTTTCCATCGTTCTCATCTTCTGCGGCGCGCTTCTGACAGGTTTCGGCGTGTACGACCGCATCGGGAAAAACGCGGGCGCGGGTTCGATCGTGCCCATTACGGGGTTTGCCAACAGCGTGGCATCTCCCGCTCTGGAATTCAAAACGGAAGGCTATATCTACGGCCTTGCCGCGAAAATGTTCGTCGTGGCGGGCCCCATCATCGTTTTCGGCGTTCTTTCGGGCTCGATCGTCGGCATTATCTATTATTTTATCGGGTAAACGAAACCCCGCGGCCTTATGGGCGGCGGGGTTTTTATTTTAAAAATCAATCTTTGCCGTTCCAGCAGTGTGTGCAGAATTTGCAGGCGGGAAGCCCCGTGGAGGCGAGCATATCGTCGAGGCGATGATATTTCAGCGAATCGAATTTCAGTTCGCGGCGGATGGATTCGACCATCGTTTCGTATTCCGCGGAATCGGGGTCTGTGTAAGCGGAAACTCTTTCTTCATTGTTTTCGCCTTCCAGTTCGGCGATCTTGCGCCGCGCGATCAACTCGAGCGATGAGGAGGAGCGGGAAAAATTCAGATAGGGGCAGCCGTACAAAAGCGGCGGGCAGGCGAGGCGGATATGCACTTCTTTCGCGCCGTTATGATAGAGAAAATCCGTGATGCCGCGGATCTGCGTCCCGCGTACCAGCGAATCGTCGATGAGAACGAGTTTTTTGCCGCGGATCATGTCGTCGATGGGAATGAGTTTCATATGCGCGATCAGATCGCGTCTGCTCTGATTCTGCGGCATAAAGGAGCGCGGCCAGGTATGCGTATATTTGACGAAGGGGCGCGCCAAGGGCAGTTTGGAACGGTTCGCGTAGCCGATCGCGTGCGGCGTTCCCGAATCGGGCAGCCCCGCGACACTGTCCGCGACGATCGCGTCGTCGCGCCGCGCCAGCATATCGCCGCAGTTATAACGCATTTTTTCCACGTTCAGCCCCTCGTAGGAAGAGGCGGGATAGCCGTAATAGACCCATAAGAAAGTACAGATCTTCGTGGTGCCGCAGGGCGGGGCGATGACCTCGACGCCCTCCGCTGTGAGAAAGTCGATCTCGCCGGGGCCGAGTTCGCGATCGTGCGTATAGCCGAGATTGAGATAGGAGAAAGATTCGAACGCGACGCAGTGCGCGTTCGCCTTTTTTCCGAGCGCGACGGGCGTTCTTCCCATCTTATCTCGCGCGGCGTAAATGCCTTCGGGAACTAAAATGAGAATGGACATCGAACCTTCGATAACGCTCTGCGCATAGCGGATGCCTTCCGCGATGGTCGCTTTGCGGTTGATGAGCGCAGCCGTCAGTTCGGTCGCGTTGATGCTGCCGCCGCTCATTTCAAGAAAATGCGTCGCGCCTTCCGCGAACGCCTGTTTGACGAGTTGTTCGGTATTGTTGATGCGCCCCACTGTCACGATGGCGAAATTGCCGAGATGCGAACGAACCAATAGGGGCTGCGGCTCGTTGTCGGATATACAGCCGATGCCCGCGTTTCCCTTCATTTCCTCGAAATCCCGTTCGAATTTGGTACGGAAGGGAGAGTTCTCGATATTGTGAATGGCGCGGTTAAATGCCCCGTTGCCGTAAACGGCCAAGCCGCCGCGCCTCGTGCCGAGGTGCGAATGGTAATCCGTTCCGAAAAACAAATCGAATACGCAATCTTTTTTGGATACTACGCCGAAAAATCCGCTCAATGTGTGTGCCTCCGAATGTATGGTTTGTAAATGGAATTAGATTATATCACAAATGCGCGGAAAAGTCAGCCAAACGGAATAAAAAAATCGAAGATACAAAAACTAACTAAAAACAGAAGGGTAGGTTGCAATGCAGGGTCATACCATTTATTTTGATAACAGACCGAAGATCATCGCCACGGCGACGGTCGCGGGACCGAAGGAAACGGAAGGGATCGTGGGTAAATACGTAGATCTTCCGCTCAATAACGATATGTTCAACGAAGAGACGTACGAAAAAGCGGAGCGCAAAATGCTCGCCTATGCCATCGAAAAGAGCATACAGAACGCCAATCTCGCCAAGGAAAAAGTCGATCTTTTGATTTCGGGGGATTTGCTGAACCAGATCATTTCGGCAAGTTTCGCGGCGCGTCAGTTCGGCATTCCCTTTCTGGGCGTGTACAGCGCCTGCTCTACGATGAGCGAGGCGTTCGCGCTGAGCGCTTCCATGGTCAACGCGGGATACGCGGATACGGTCGTCGCCGCGACGGGCAGCCATTTTTCTTCGGCGGAGCGGCAGTACCGCTATCCTTTGGAATTGGGCTGTACGCGTCCCCCGCAGTCGCAGTGGACGGTAACGGGAGCGGGAAGCGCGGTCATTTCAAATAAAGGCGAAGGCGTTTCCATCACTGCCGCCACTTTCGGGAAGGTCGTGGATTTCGGCGTGACCGACGTCAACAATATGGGCGCCGCGATGGCGCCCGCCGCGGCGGACAGCCTTCTCACGCATTTTAAAGATACGGGGCTTGCGCCCGAAGATTACGATCTGATCTTGACGGGCGACCTCGGGGCGCTGGGCAGCCGTATCCTCAAAGATCTGATGTGGGAAAAGGGCGTGGATATTTCCGCCAATCACGTGGACTGCGGCGAGGTCATTTATAAAGTGATCGAAGACGAGTTCCAGGGAGGCAGCGGCGCGGGTTGCAGCGCAGTCGTCTTTAATTCTTATATATATGATAAAATGATGCGACGGGGCGAGATCAAAAAAGTGCTGTTTGCGGCGACGGGCGCGCTTTTATCCACGACGTCCTCGCAGCAGGGGGATTCCATTCCTTGTATCAGTCACGCGGTCGTATTGGAGAGGTAATTACAATGAATCAATATCTGGAAATCATACTCATGTTTGTCAAAGCGTTTCTCGTAGGGGGCGCGATCTGTCTGATCGCGCAGGTGATCATCAATTTCACCAAACTGACCGCGGGGAAGATTTTAGTGTACTTCATGCTGGCGGGCGTGGTTTTGCAGGCGCTCGGGCTGTATCAGTATCTCGTGGATTTCGCGGGCGCGGGCGCGACCGTCCCCATTTCGGGCTTCGGTTATCTGTTGGCGAACGGCGCCATCCGCGGCGCGCAGAAAGGTCTGTTTTACGCGGTCACGGGTTCGCTCGCGGCGGCGAGCGCGGGCGTCACTGCAGCGGTCGTCTTCGCGTTTATCTTTGCGCTCATCTTCAAATCGCACAGCAAAAAGAACTGATTACAGATCGGCGGGGAAACCCGCCGATCTTTTTGTATACAAGCTTTAAAACATGGATTTTTTGAAATTTGTATTCTCAAACGTCGTTGACAAGGCGCTTAGGCGATGCTATAATGAAATTCGAAAAGGAGTTTGTATGAACGGACGAGAGCGCTTTTTAACGGCTTCGAAAAATCAGAAACCCGATCATCTTCCCTGTCAGGTGCACAGTTGGATGACTTACTATCTCGATACTTACTTAAACGGCATCGATTCTTATCAGGCATATGAATATTTCGGAATGGATCCCGTGATCTACGCCTTCCCTCGTTTGATCTTCGACGAAAGATCGCTTAAAAACTGGGCGTACGAATATCGATCGCTCGGGAAAGATAAGGACGGCGTCGAATCTTTTATTCAAAAATATCATACGCCCAAGGGCGATCTGACGATCAAGGGCGCGCGCAATCAGTTCACCTCTTGGGAAACCGAGCCCATGATCAAGAACGAGAACGATTTCGAGCTGTACAAAGAATTTTTCCCTGTGCCCGTGTCCGCCGATTGGGGCCCGATCGTCGAGGCGAAAAATAAGATAGGCGACAAGGGCATCGTGCGGACTTGGTGTCACTCGTGCGGGCAGCCTGGCACATGGCAGTGCTTCGCAAGTATGATCGGTACGGAAAACGCCATCTATAAGGCGATGGACGAACCCGATTGGGTGCATTACGCGTTGAAGATCATCAGCGACAAGGCGATCGCCACCATTGAGAATATGGGGAAAATTCCCGCCGACCTCGTGGAAAACGGCGGGGGCGCGGCGTCGAGTACCGTCATCAGTCCCGCCATGCACGAAGAGTTTTGTCTTCCTTACGACAGAATACGTCACGAAGCGCTGCACCGCCAGGGAACGCTTGTCGTCTATCATCTTTGCGGCGGACTGATGCCTCTTTTGGAACTCGTCAGGCAAAACGGGGCGGACGCGCTTGAAACCATGACGCCCTCTTCCATGGGCGGCGATTGCCGTATGGAAGAGGCTGCAAGGCGCATCGGGGATTCCGTCGCTTTTATCGGCGGGTTCGATCAGAACGAAGGATTTGAGCGCGGAAATCGGAAATTTATCCGCGAAGAGGTGAAACGGCTGTTTGCGGCGAAACCCGACGGCGGTTTTATTTGCAGCCCGTCCGATCATTTCTTTGTCGGAGATCCCGAAAATCTGAAAGAATTCGTCAAGGCTTGCAGGGAATGCGAATACTAAAAAAAGAGCGGCGCCTGAAACGCCGCTTTTTTCTCTTTGCGGCAAGTTTTCGATCGTGTGCGCATATATATAGGGTATGTCGGAATACTATACCAGAAAGTATAAACGAAAGGGCAGTAAAAAACGCCTTTGGATATTTCTCGGCGTGCTTTTGGCGATACTCATCTTTATAATCGTGTTCTTTCAAACGAACGTCAACCGCGTGCTCGTATCCGTGAGCGAGGCGACCGTACAGGCGATGACGACGACGGCTGTCAACGACGCCGTGTTTCAGACGATGGAAAACACGTCTTCTTACGAAGACCTCGTTTCCATCGAACGCAACAATGCGGGCGATATCGTGGCGATCACCTCCGATTCTTTAAAGATCAATTCGCTTGCGAGAAGGACTGCCTCCGTCGCGCAGAAAAACCTGTCCGAACTCAGCGCGGGCGGCGTGCGGATCCCGCTCGGCGCCTTTTCGGGAATAGAAATTTTAGCGGGTACGGGGCCGCGTGTCAACGTAAAGATCGTGCCCATCGGCAACGTCCTTTGCAAGTTCTCTTCCAAGTTTACATCCGCGGGCATCAATCAGACGCTGCACTCTATTTTCGTGGACGTGCAGACGAGCGTGAGCATCATTTTGCCGACGCGCACCGTGCAGGTGGGCGGGAGCTCGCAGGTACTCATCGCGGAGAGTGTGATCGTGGGAAAAGTACCCGACGTCTATCTCAACGGCAATATTTTCGGGGAAGGCTTCGATTTGGTGCCCGATTGATAGAATTGCAGAAAAAACGATTGACATTTTTGCTTTTTTTTAGTATGATTTCTATATATAAAAAAGGCAAAGACAAAGACAGATGCACCGCGGCTCTTTGCAAGAGAGGAAAACCCGTCGGCTGAAAAGTTTTCTCATGGAGAGGTGCAGTATTCACTTTCGAGCCGTTCCCGCGAACTCATAGTAACGGGAGCCGTGACCTTACGCGTTAAGTGGCAACGAGGCGGAATTTTTTCCGCGAACATAGGTGGTACAGCGTTTCTACGCCCTGTGACTTTCAGTCACGGGGCTTTTTTATATCGGAGGAGATATTATGAAAGAAAAAATCCAGCAGATCAGACAGCAGATCGAAGAGGGGCTCGCGTCCGTCAGCCTCAGAAAATCTCTCTTTGAATTGAAGATGAAATTTTTGGGCAAGACGGGCGAGATCACCGCGCTCTTGAAGGGCATGCGCGATCTGCCGCCGGAAGAGCGCCCCGAAATGGGCAAGGTGATCAACAGCGCGCGCGAATGGGCGGAAGAGGCCTTTGCCGCGCGCGAGGAAGAACTGAAAAAGGCAGAACTCGAAAACAAATACGCCAGCGAAAAGATCGACGTCACGATGCCCGCGGCATTCTCCGCCTACGGCACCGAGCATCCCATCAGTATGGTCAGGCGCGAACTCGTGGACATTTTCGCGGGCATGGGGTTTGAAATTTTCGAAGGCCCCGAGATCGAAAAGGACTACTATAATTTTCAGGCGCTGAATATTCCAGCGGATCACCCCGCGCGCGATATGCAGGATACTTTCTTTGTCACGGAAGAATTCCTTCTGCGCTCGCAGACCTCTTCGGGGCAGATCCGCGTTATGGAGAAAAAGGCGCCGCCTATCAAGGTATTAAGCCCAGGCAGGGTGTACCGTTCGGACAGCGACGCGACGCATTCGCCCATGTTCCATCAGATGGAAGGGCTCGTCGTCGATAAAAATATCACTCTGTGCGATCTGAAAGGACTGTTGGACGAATTTGCGCGCAAAATGTTCTCTTCGGAAACCAAGACGCGCCTTCGCCCTTCGTATTTCCCGTTCACCGAACCGAGCGTGGAAGTGGACGTGTCCTGCTGCGACTGTCACGGCAAGGGCTGCCGCCTCTGCAAGGGCACGGGCTGGATCGAAATTCTGGGCGCGGGCATCGTCAACCGCCGCGTGCTGGAAAACTGCGGCATCGATCCCGATATGTATTCGGGCCTTGCTTTCGGCATGGGCATCGAGCGAATCGCTATGATCAAATACGGCATCAACGACATCCGTCTGCTCTTTGAAAACGACGTGCGTTTCTTAAAACAGTTCAAGGATTGACGAGGAGGAGCAAAATGAAAGTACCTTTCAGTTGGTTAAAGGATTATGTGGAGATCGATATTTCCGCCGAAGAGTTGCAGGAAAAACTGTTTTCCTGCGGGTTCGAGGTGGAAGAACTCATATACGTCGGCAAGGAAATCGACCGCTGCGTGGTCGGGCTTATCAAATCTGTGGAAAAACATCCCGACGCGGACAAATTGAAAATTTGCAGGATCGATTGCGGCGAATACGGCGAAGATATTCAGATCGTGACGGGCGCGGATAACGTGGCTGCGGGCGATCTGGTGCCCGTGGCGCTCGACGGCTCGTCTTTACACGGCGGCGTCAAGATCAAAAAAGGCAAACTGCGCGGCGTGGAATCGTGCGGTATGCTGTGTTCGGGCGAGGAACTCGGCATTACCGACGATTATTACCCGGGCGCGGAAGTGAACGGCATTCTCATCTTGCAGGAAGATATTCCCGTCGGTACGGATATCAAAGAAGTGGTGGGGATCGACGATTATATTTTCGATATTTCGGTGACGGCGAACCGTCCCGACTGCCAGAGCGTGTACGGTATCGCGCGCGAAGTCGCGGCCGTTCTCAAAAAGCCGTTGAAACCCGTGGAACTTACGTACGACGTGGAAACGTTCGCGACCAGCGGGCGCGTAATGGTCGAAGTCGCGGCGCCCGATCTGTGCCCGCGCTATATCGCGCATTACGTGCGCGATCTGAAAATCGAAAGTTCGCCCCTGTGGATGAAAAGGCGCTTGGCCCTGTGCGGGCTGCATTCCATCAATAACGTGGTAGACATTACGAATTTCGTCCTTTTGGAACTCGGACAGCCCATGCACGCCTTCGATCTGTCGCACGTGACGGGGAGTAAGATCGTCGTGCGTCGCGCCGCGACGGGCGAAAAGATCGTCACGCTCGACGAAAAGGAATTCGAACTCACGCCCGACAATCTGGTCATCAGCGACGGGGTGAAACCCGTGGCTTTGGCGGGGATCATGGGCGGACTGAACAGCGGCATCAGCGACGACACTGCCGAAGTGCTGTTCGAATGCGCCAAATTCTTGCGCGACAACGTGCGCAGAACTTCGCGCGCGCTCGGGCAGAAGAGCGATTCTTCCGCGCGCTACGAAAAGGGCGTCGACGCCTACACGACGGGCATCGCCATCAACCGCGCTCTCAATTTGATCCAAACGCTCGGCTGCGGCAAGATCGCCTGCGACCGTTACGATATCGAGGCGTCGCATCCCGAACCTCTGACCATTCATACCAAACTCAGCAAGATCTGCGCGGTCCTTGGCATCGAAGTTCCCAAAAAAGAGATCGTCGATATTCTGACAAGGCTCAACTTCAATGTCCGCTGTCATGGCGACGACGCGGATGTTACCTCGCCCGCATACCGCGAGGACATCGAGGATTATCCCGACCTTGCCGAAGAAGTCATCCGTATGTACGGCTACGAGCATATCGAATCGACTTTTCTGAAAAACGCGTCGGTCACCGACGGCGGTTACAGCGACGGGCAAAAGCGCGAATTGCGCGTCAAAAATCTCCTGCGCACGCAAGGCTATTCGGAAACGGTCAACTACTCCTTTATATCGCCTAAAGATTACGCCATGCTGAAAATATCGGAGCAGACGCAGCGAGCCATAAAAATCAAGAATCCCATCGGCGAGGATATGAGTCTCATGCGTACGACGTTGGCGCCGTCGCTCGTCAATACCGTCGTAAGGAATCTGCGCCGCGGAAACACGGCGGGGCGGCTCTTCGAACTTGCGAGCGTGTACCGCGCCGAATCTTTGCCGCTCACCGAAATGGCGAAAGAGGACAAGACGCTCTGTACGGCAGTGTTCGGCGAGAAAGAAACTTTCTTTACGGCCAAAGGCGTGTTCGAACTGATTGCCTCCGAATTCGGTCTGAAATTCGACTACGCGCCCGCCGATATCGCCTATCTGCATCCGGGAAAGAGCGCGGAGATCTTTGTCAACGGCAAAGCCGTCGGATATCTCGGAGAACTCGCTCCCGACGTTGCGGAGAGCCTCGTCGTCGAAACGAACGTATATGTGGGCGAACTGGATTATGCGGCGCTTTCCGAACTGCTCGGCGGCGCGATCAAATATAAACAGTTGCCGAAATTCCCCGAAGTCCAGCGCGATCTGGCGCTCGTCGCCGAGGAAAAACTGACCTGCGCCGAGATCGAAAAAGTGATTTTCGAGGCTTCGAAATATGTGACTGCGGTGAAACTTTTCGACGTGTACCGCGGCGCGCAGGTAGGGGAAGGGAAAAAGAGTATGGCGTTCTCGCTGACTCTCACGCCTGCCGACAAGGCGATCAAGCCCGAAGACGCGGACGCGCAGATTAAAAGGATCTTGCGGGCGCTCTCCGAAAAATTGTCCGTGGAATTACGCTGAAAACACAAAACTTACGGCGCGCAATGAAAAATTGCGCGCTTTCTCTTTCCAAAAAACGAAAAACATGATACAATATCGGTATGTGTGAAATCCTTGCGCCGGCAGGGGATGAAAAGTCGTTTTATGCGGCGATCGACGCGGGCGCGGACGCGGTCTATCTCGGTTTGTCGAGTTTTTCTGCCCGTCAAAGCGCCGAAAATTTTTGTCCCGACAACTTAAAAAAATATATCGACTACGCGCATGCGCTGCATGTGCGCGTCTATGTGACGATGAATACGCTCGTCAAGGACGTCGAAATGGAATCTTTCGTTTCCGCGCTCGTCGCGGCACATAACAGCGGCGCGGATGCGATCATCATGCAGGATATTTTTCTGGGCAAACTGATCAAAGATCGCTATCCCGAAATCACGCTGCACCTTTCCACGCAGGCGGGCGTCTGCAATATATTCGGCGCGCGGCTCGCCAAGCGGTACGGCTTTTCGCGCGTTATTTTAGCGCGGGAAACGCCCTTGAAAGACGTGAAAGAGATCGCCTCGATGATCGAGACGGAAGTGTTCGTGCAGGGCGCGCTGTGCACCTGTTTCTCGGGCCAATGCTATATGTCCGCCCTGGCGGGGGGCAACAGTGGCAACCGCGGCGCCTGTAAACAGCCGTGCCGCCAAAAGTACAAAATCGACCGAGAGGGGTTCGATTCCTACGCCTATGCGCTCTCTCTTTCCGATCTGTGCGCGGCGGAAAATTTGAGCGCGCTCATCGAAGCGGGCGTATCTTCCTTTAAAATCGAAGGGCGTATGCGTTCGCCCGAATACGTGCGCGCCGCCGTGACCTATTATAAAGACGTTCTGTCGGAAAATTCGCCGCGCCTTCGGGAGGATTTTTCCCGCATGAAACGCGCGTTCAATCGCGGCGATTATACGAAGGGTTACTTGTACGGTCAGGCGAAAGACCTCCTTTCCCGCGACGTGCAAAATCATCTCGGGGAAAGGATCGGCGTGCTCCGCGCGCGGGGAAAAAGGCTCTTTGCCGAAACCTCGTTCGTTCCTCGGAAAGGGGATGGCTTCAAGGTCATCCGCGGCGGGAAAAACGAGGTCGGGGGCTTTGTCTATTCGGAAAATTTTCCGTGCGAAAAGAACGGGTTTTATCTCCCTTCTTCCGAACGTTTCCGCGAGGGCGACGCTCTGCACGTTACGAGTGATACCTCCCTCTGCGAGCGGGATTTCGGAGGGCTGAAACGAAAAATCCTGATCGATATCGAGGCGCACGCGGGCGAAAAACTGCGCGTGACGGCAAAAGGGGACTTTGCTTCTTTTTCTCTCGAATCGGAATTTTGTGCCCAAATTGCGCTCAGTTCCTCGCTTTCGGAAAACGACGTCCACGCTTGTTTTTCCAAAACCGACGCCTATCCTTTTTCCATTGATTTCGGCGCTGTGAATATCGGGGAAAACGTGTTTGTCGTCCGCTCGCAGTTAAACGCTTTTCGCCGCGCTTTTTATCAGGCGCTGTACGAATTGCTGACAAAACCGAAAAATCAAAAAATTCATTACGAGCCGCTTTCGGTCGGGGAAACGAAATGGGGAGTGAAATCTTCTACGGCTGTTCTCGATACTTTTTTCGATGAAAAAGCCTATACCGAATATCCTCCCGATATTTTCGTTTTGAAACCGAATAATTACAAAAATATCGACGATATCGAGCAAAATATAACTTATGCAAAGTACTATGTCACGCATATATTGCTGTATGTTCCTGCTTATACGCTGAACGACGATCTGATCGCGATACGAAATTGTGCGCCTTTATTTCAAGGGCTATACTGCGAAGGCGCGTTCGGGTTAGAACTCGGAAAAGAACTTGATTTGCCCGTCTTTGCGGGCACGGGTTTCAATATTTTCAACCGTGCCGACATATCCGTTTTAAAGAGCGAGGGCGTTGAGAATTTTTGCGTTTCAAAGGAAATTTCTTTGAAAGAAGCGGAAAATTTGTTTTGCCGCGGCGCGTTCTATGCTTTCGGGGGCAATGTAAAGGCGATGGATCTGGGGCACTGTCTTTTTTCCAAAACATGCAGGAATTGCGACAAGAAAAACTGCTATGTTCTGGCGGACGAGGCGGGGCGGGAATTCCCGCTCAGGCGCTATGAAAACAGCGTCTGCCGATTTGAATTATACAACTGTGCGCCCATGGTATGCGCAAAAGACGTACCGTCGAAATTATACGATTTCACGGCGCTTCCTTCCGCGAAAAAACGAGCGTATTTTCAATTTTGCGGCGATGAAAACGCGTTGAAAAACGCATTGGGTAAGTATACCGCGAACCCGTGGAGATCGGGCGTGCGATGAGGTGAATATGAACGAACGAATTTTGGAAAAATTGGAACTGAATAAAATTTTGAAGAGCGTTTCTTCCTTTGCCGTTTTGCAGAAAACGAAGAGTGAAATGCTTTCCATTCGTCCGCAGACAGAAGAGTGTGAGGCGGAATATCTTTTGAATCTCACGGCGGAAGCGGATCTTCTTTTGTACCGATACGGCGTGGGCAAGATCGAAGATTTCGGGGCTTTCACGGACGAATTGGAGCGCGCGCAAAAGGGTTCGGCGCTCTCGTGTAAAGAACTTCTGAGCGTGTGCGCGCTGCTTCGTTCCGCGCGCATCGCCTATAAGAGCGTGGCGTCTGTCTACGATGAAAAGATCGTATATATGCGCGAGATCGCCGACAGGATTTATTTCGACACGGCGCTGGAAGACGATATCCAAAATAAGATCGTTTCCGAAGACGAGGTGAGCGACTATGCGAGCGACGCGCTGTATACGATCCGCCGCTCGATCCGCGGTCTCAACGAAAAGATCCGCGCCAAACTGTCCGCGTATCTGACGGGCGGGGATTCCAAATATTTGCAGGACGGCGTCGTGACGATGCGTGACAACCGTTATGTTCTGCCTGTGCGCGCCGAGTATAAAAGCAAGATCAAGGGTTTCGTGCACGACCGTTCGCAGAGCGGTGCGACGTTTTTCATCGAGCCCGAATATGTTCTGGAACTCAATAACGAGTTGCGCACGCTGATGAGCGACGAAAAGGAAGAAGTCGAGCGCATTTTATTGCAACTATCTAATCGCGTCGGCGCAATATACGAGAAATTGAAAGAAGATATAGACCGCCTTTCCGAACTCGATCGCTGCTACGCGAAAGCGGAATATTCCTATAAAAACAAATGCGTGCGGCCTCGGCTCAATGCCCGCGGCGTCATCGAGATCGTCAAGGGGAGGCACCCTTTATTGGACGCAAAGACGGCGATCCCCGTCAGCGTTTCTCTGGGCGACAAGTATGACCTGCTTTTGATTTCCGGACCGAATACGGGCGGCAAGACGGTCACGCTCAAAATGTGCGGACTGTTCTGTTTGATGGCTTGCTGCGGGATATTTATTCCTGCCTCGGGCCCGAGTACGGTTGCGGTATTTGAAAATATTTTTTGCGATATCGGGGATTCCCAGAGTATCGAAGAAAATCTTTCCACTTTTTCGTCGCACGTGAAAAACGTGATCGAGATCACCGAAAATGCGGATAAAAATTCCCTCGTCCTTATCGACGAATTGGGCGGAGGCACGGATCCCGACGAAGGGCAGGCAATCGCCAAGGCGGTGATCTCCTATTTGCTGAGCCTCAAATGCAAAGGTATCATCACCACGCATTATTCATCTCTCAAAGAATTTGCTTATTCCACCGACGGGATCGAAAACGCGAGCATGGAATTCGACATGACAACCTTGCAGCCGCTGTATCGGATCAGCATCGGTCTGCCGGGAAGTTCCAACGCCATCGCCATTTCGCGGCGGCTGGGGCTCAAAGAGGAAATATTGTCTTCTGCGCTCGCCAATTTGTCGGAGGGGGCGCAGCGTTTCGAAAACATCGTGCGGCAGGCGGAGCTTTCTCGCGTGGAGGCTGACGCCGAAAAACAAGAGGCGGAACGCTTGAAGCGCGAATGGAACGAAAAAGTGTCCGCGGTGGATGCGGAGCGGGAAAAACTGAAAAAAGAGCGCGAAAAACTTTATCTCAACGCGAAAGTGGAGAGTCGGCGCATCATCAACGAAAAGACGGAAACGGCGGAAGAATTGCTGGCGGAAATCGAAAAGATCGCCTCTTCCCGCAACGTATCCGATGCCGATCTCATCCGCGCGCGCACGTTGAAAAATAAGTTGGCGGATCAGGCGTATGCGAACGAGGCGGAGGAAACGGAAAAACCCCGCCTTGAAAAAGCGGATCTTTCTTCCCTGCGGGCGGGCGATACGGTATACGTCGGCGCGATGCAGTCTAAGGGCGAAATTCTCTCCGTGGACGCGAAGAAAAAACGCGCGGAGGTGCGTTGCGGAAATATGCGTCTGACGGTAAAAGCGGAAGAACTCTATCGGATATACGAGAAGAAACCGATCAAGGATAAAAAACAAAACGTGCAAGTCGTGCGCAAAGTAAGTGCGCCCGCGGCTGTGCGGTTGGAGATCAACCTGCTCGGTAAAACGGTCATGGAGGCGGTCGCCGAAGTGGACGCCTTTATCGACCGTGCCGTATTGACGGGATTGGAAGAAGTCAAGATCATACACGGCGTCGGTACGGGCAAACTCAAAGAGGGGATCCGCAATCATCTTCGCGGTCATAAAAACGTCGAGGAATTCCGCTCGGGCGTCTACGGCGAGGGCGAGGCGGGCGTGACCATCGTCAAATTGAAGTAGAGGAAAAATGAAAGTTAAGCACAGCGAAATTTTTGAAAGCCGCATTTCCGACGTGTGGCGGGTGATGACAGACTTGAACGACTATGCCTGGCGCTCGGATATTTCCCGTATCGAGGTTTTTGAACAGGGAAATAAATTTACCGAAATTTCGACGGGCGGCGTGGAAACGCGGTTTATTGTCACGGATTTTCAGCCTGTTACCCGATATGCCTTTTCGATGGAAAATGAAAATTTCGTCGGGGACTGGACGGGTGAATTGAGCGAATCGGGAGGAAAGACGCTCGCCGTTTTTACCGAAAATATTCGGCCGAAACGTAAGATTCTCATTGTGCCCGCCTATTTCTATATGCGCTTGCAGCAAAAAACATATTTCCGTGATTTGAAACGCGCGCTGCATGAAACCGAATAGTTCATAATCCCGCCTTTTTCCGAATATAATTGAATGAGAAAAAACTTTTGGTTTTTTTGCAAACTATTTCGGAAAATGAGGTAAACTAATTTGGACGGCAAAAGCAAACTTGCGATCGTAACCAACGTTGCGCTCGCGCTGATCATATTAACGGTCGGCGCGGTGTGTTTCATCCCGCTGGGCATTTCCACGGCGGGCGGCAAGAGCGACGGCGTTTACTATAACGGGAATACCGACAGCGATATGATCTCGCTGATGTTCAACGTCTATCAGGGATCCGAATACGTGCTCGACATCATGGATTCGTTGGATGAGTACGGCGTGAAAGCGACTTTTTTCGTGGGCGGCTCCTGGGCGGACGACAATACCGAGGTTTTGCGTGAGATCGCGTCCCGCGGGCATGAACTGGGCAATCACGGCTACTTTCATAAAGACCACGACAAACTGAACGCGGCGGAAAACCGTCAGGAAATATATCTTTGCGGCGAACTGGTGCGGGCTTTGACCGACGCGCAGATCAAACTGTTCGCGCCGCCCTCGGGTGCCTACTCGCCGACTACGGTAGAAGTCGCAAAGGAATTGGGATATAAAGTCATTATGTGGTCGAAAGATACCATCGATTGGCGCGACCACGACGAACAACTCGTCTTCTCGCGCGCCACGCAAAAGGCGTCGGGAGGGGATCTCGTTCTGATGCATCCGACCAAACATACCGCCGCGGCGTTGCCCGCGGTGCTCGAATACTATAAAGAACATTCGCTGCACGCCGTGACCGTATCGGAAAATATCAGCGGTCTGGAAAAGGTTTAGCGGCAAAAATAATTATACATAACGGAGAAATTATGACGTATTACAAGAAGTTCGACAGCGGACTAAGGCTCATCGTGAAGAAGATCGAGGGGCTGTGGTCGGTCGGTACGGGCATCATCGTGGGCACCGGCTCGACCTTTGAAACGGACGGCGAAAACGGAATATCGCACTTCATCGAACACATGATGTTCAAGGGGACGGATAAACGCACTGCGTTTGAGATCTCCGATGCGATGGACCGTATCGGCGCGCAGGTCAACGCCTTTACTTCCAAGGAGATCACCTGCTACTATTCCAAATCCACCTCGGACCATGCGGGGGAGGCTTTTGAAATTTTATCCGATTTCTTTTTGAATTCCGTCTTTCCCGAAGACGAGATGGAGCGCGAAAAAGGAGTTGTTCTCGAGGAAATTTCCATGACCGAAGACACGCCCGACGATCTGTGTTTCGACGTTCTCGCACAGGCGTTTTACGGCAATCGCGGCTACGGCAGGAGTATTTTAGGGCCGGCGAAAAACGTTTCGTCCTTTACCCGCGAAAATCTTTTGGAATATATTCAAAAGCGATATGCGCCCGAAAATATCGTAATTTCTTTTGCGGGAAATATAGACGAAAAATATGCTGAAGAACTTGTGGAAACCTATATCGAAAGTAAGATCCCCAAGCGCAAAAGAGAGGACCGCAAGCCCGAAATTTTCTATCCATCGCAGAGCCTTTTCAAGAAAAAAGATATCGAACAGGTGCATTTCGCGCTCGCGTTTCCCTCGTTTCGCCGCGACGATAAAATGCTCGACGCGGGAAATCTGATGAACTATGTTCTCGGCGGCGGCATGAGTTCGCGCCTGTTTCAGAAAGTGCGCGAGCAGTTGGGGTTGGCGTATTCCGTCTATTCGTATATTTCCGCCTATACCGAATGCGGTTCGCTGATCGTGTACGCGGGTGTAAATCCGCAGAGTGCGGAAAAGGCGTTCGCGGCGGTGCGCGGCGAGATCAGCCGCCTTTGCAAGGACGGTATTACCGAAGAGGAACTCGTGCGCGGCAGGGAACAGTTGAGGTCTTCCCTCATTCTGGGACAGGAGAGTACGGCTTCCCAGATGCTCGTGTACGGTAAACATCTTCTATTTACCGATGAGATCTTCGACTTCGATGCCCGCGTTTCCGCCATCGATACGCTCACTCGGGACGACGTCGCCCGTGCCATCGATGTAAGTTTCCGCGAGGAAAAGATGGCTGCGGGGGCGGTCGGGAAGTTAGACAAGCCTTTCCTGCTTCATTAAATAAAAATGTAATACAGCGCCTAAAAAGGTGCTGTATTCTTTATTTTAAAGGGTTTAGATAGTACTATGTCAGACATAATCAGCGGTTTTGAACCTGTTTATCAACCGAATGACAGTCGGATTTTGATTTTGGGAAGTTTTCCTTCCGTGAAGAGCCGTAAGGTCGAGTTCTATTACGGCAACAAACAAAACCGATTCTGGAAAATGCTGTGCGGGTATTTTCGGGAAGATATTTCGACGGATACGGCGGGAAAAATTTCATTTTTATATGAACATAAGATCGCCTTGTGGGACGCGGTATCTTCCTGCGAGATAGAAGGGTCTTCCGACAGTAAGATCCGAAACTACGAGATCGCGGATATCGGGCGTTTGATCGGGCTTTGTCCGCTGCGGGCGATATTGTTGAACGGCACGACGGCGTATCGTATCTTTCTTGAAAAATATCAGAATGTATCGGTGCCGTATTTTTGTATGCCCTCGACCAGTCCCGCCAATACGCGGTATTCCGAAAGGGTTTGGTTTGAACGGCTTGACGAAGTGTACAAAGGAGAAATAAAAAATGATCGCTTATGAAGAACTTTTAGAAAAATTGCGGGAAAACGCCGACGTGTCGTTTCGGGAATTTAACGCAAAGATCTGCGTGCTCCCGCTTGATCGCACGCTCGGCGTGCGGGTTCCTGCGCTTCGGAAAATATCGAAAGAATACGCCGCGCTCGGCAAAGATGAATTGGACATTCTTTGTCGTTTCCCCGACGATCTGTTTGAGGTGACTTTCGTCAAATGTCTTGCCGTCGCATACGCGAAACTGACCTTTGAAGAACTTTTGGAATATCTGGATATCGTTGTGCCGCGTATCGACAACTGGGCGATCTGCGATTGCTTCACTTCCACGTTGAAGAGTCTTCGAAAGCGGCGCGAAGAGTTTCTTTTTTATATCGAAAAATGCGTTAGCGACGAGCGGGAGTATGTGCAGCGTTTCGCGTACGTTTGTCTTCTCGACCATTATACGATACCCGAATATTTTGAAAAAGAATTCGCGTTCATGGAACGCGCGGACTGTTCCAAATATTACGTGCACATGGCAGTGGCGTGGCTGCTTGCGGAGATCCTCGTCAAGGGCTACGGCGAAGGTGTTAAATTTTTGCGGAGCAGCGCTCTTCCTGCAAAAACGCTGAATAAAGCCATTCAGAAAGCGCGTGAATCCTATCGTCTGACCGACGAACAAAAAAATTATCTTAAAACTTTGAAAAAATAATGCCAAGTTTGTAAAAGTATGATACAATAGAGTACGGAAATCCGCATGGGCGGGTTTGCATTCGTTCTTGCTTGGCAAGGGCAAACGTATAACAAATTTTTTCGACGGAGTTACTATGGACATCTTAAAGAAATTGACGGAAGAATTTCCCATACGCGAGGACAGGGCTCAGAACATTATTCAGTTGATCGACGAAGGGAATACCATCCCGTTCATTGCACGGTACAGAAAGGAAATGACCGGCAGTTGCGACGACCAGGTGTTGCGCGAATTCAACGACAGGCTGACGTATCTTCGCAATCTCGAACAGCGAAAAGCGGAAGTCGCCAAGTCGATCACGGAACAGGAAAAGATGACGGAGGAAATCCAAAAAGCGCTGGACGCCGCCGTGACGCTTACGGAGGTGGAGGATATCTACCGTCCTTATAAACAGAAGAAAAAGACTCGTGCGAGCGTTGCGATCGAGCGCGGGCTGCAACCCTTGGCGGATTTTATTCTCGCACAGGATCCGAATGCCGACGTGAAGGCCGAAGCGGAAAAATACATAGACGAAGATAAGGGCGTGCCGACGACGGACGCCGCCCTTGCAGGTGCAAAGGATATCATTGCGGAAATCGTTTCCGACGATGCGAACGTGCGCAAAAAGTTGCGCAATTTGTTTATGCGCAACGGCGAGATCGCTACCAAACTCGTCAATACGGATAAAGAAGATTCCAAGACCTACGAAATGTATGCCGATTACAGCGAGCCTGTGGCGGAGATCAAGAGTCACCGTGTTCTCGCTGTCAACCGCGGCGAAAAAGAGGGGTTTTTGAAAGTCAAACTTCTTTTAAACGACGAGATTGCCAAACGTATCGCGGGTGCGTCTTATCTGAAAAATGGCGGTTATTCCACGGAACTCGTCAAGGAGGCGGTAGACGACGGATACGATCGTTTGATTTTCCCTTCCATCGAGCGCGAGATCCGCGCTATGCTGACGGAAAGTGCGAGCGAACAGGCGATCAAAATGTTCGAGATCAACCTGAAACCGCTCCTCATGCAGCCGCCTGTCAAAGATAAAGTAACGCTCGGACTCGATCCCGCGTACAGAACGGGCTGCAAGATCGCCGTGGTCGACGGCACGGGTAAAGTTCTCGATAAGACGGTCGTCTATCCCACACCTCCGCAGAACAAAGTCGAAGAGGCGAAAAAGAAACTCAAAGAACTGATCAATAAATACGACGTGGACGTCATCTCTATCGGGAACGGTACGGCGTCCAAGGAAAGTGAAATTTTCGTCGCCGATCTTTTAAAAGAACTGGAAAAAGAGGTCAATTATATGGTCGTCAGCGAGGCGGGGGCGAGCGTCTATTCCGCGAGTCCGCTCGCGGCGGAAGAATTTCCCGATTTCGACGTTTCCGAACGAAGCGCGGTTTCCATCGCGCGCCGCTTGCAGGATCCGTTGGCGGAACTCATCAAGATCGATCCGAAATCCATCGGCGTGGGGCAATATCAGCACGATATGGACAAAAAGCGCCTGGACAGCGTATTGGCGGGCGTTTTGGAGGACTGCGTCAACAGCGTGGGTGTAGATTTAAACACTGCGAGCGTTTCTCTTTTGAAATACGTTGCGGGGCTGAATGCGGGGATCGCGAAAAATATCGTATCGTACCGCGAGGAGCACGGCAGGTTTTATTCCCGTAAAGAAATTCTGAAAGTTCCCAAACTGGGCGAAAAGGCGTTTACCCAGTGTGCGGGATTTTTGCGCATCACCGACGGCGAAAATATTCTCGATAATACAGCCGTCCACCCTGAATCTTACAAAGCGGCGGAAAAATTGCTGCAACTGTTCGGTTACAGTGAAGAGGACGTCAAAGCGCGCAATATTTCCGACCTTCCCGAAAAAGTAAAAAAGTACGGCGAGGAAAAGGCTGCCAAGGAAGTTGGGCTGGACGTGCCCACGCTCAAAGATATCGTGGCAGAGATCGTAAAACCCGGAAGGGATATCCGCGACGCGCTGCCCAAGCCTCAACTCCGCAAAGATATCATGGATATCAACGATCTGATGGCGGGTATGGAACTTACGGGCACGGTCCGCAACGTGGTTGATTTCGGCGTGTTCGTCGATATCGGCGTGCATCAGGACGGTCTCGTGCATATCAGCGAAATTACCGATAAATATATCAGGCATCCTTCCGAGGTCTTAAAGGTCGGGCAGACGGTCACCGTATGGGTAAAGGACGTGGACGTGAAAAAGAACCGTATCGGATTGACGATGAAACAGAAAAAAGCGGCAAACAAATAAAAGTTTCATTGACTTTTGCTGCGAATTTTAGTACAATGGAATAATAAATCGAGGAGGACAGGTGTATGTTTGAAAAGGTAAGAGATATGCTCGCGAAACAGTTGAATTTAAAACCCGAAGCCATTACTTTGGAAAGCGACGTGGTAAAAGATCTCGGCGCGGATTCGCTCGACGTAGTGGAGTTGTTGATCTCTTTGGAAGACGATTACGGTATTTCCATTCCCGAAGACGATATCGTGAACGTCAAGACGGTCAAAGACATCGTAGACATGATCGAAAAATTACAATAAGGTAAAAAGGAAAGAAGAAGGGCGCGTATTCAAACGCGCCCTTTGTTTTTTAATAAACAAGCCATTTGCATAGTACTATGTGTAGCATAAATCATAGTTTTTCGGGGGTGATATACTCAAATATCACGTTATCGATCATGGGCTTGACGCGGAGATATTCCTCTTCGGTGCGCGCCGTCCAGCCGAGGAGCAAAGCGTTTTTTCTCCTCGCTTTGGAGAAAGGAAGATTTGCGATATTGAAACTGATAAAGTCGGGTTTGGTCAAAAAATGGAATGGCATGTTTTTCAGCGCCCATTTCTGTACGGCGGGCATGATTTCTTCTTTTAAGGGGATCGTCGCGAGTTGCCCGCGTAAGATCTGCGGGGCTTGCTTTTTCATCTGGTACACATATTTCGGCTGAAAGGATTGCAGTGCAAATTCGCCCTTGTAGTTTTTTAATGCCGCAAGCGTCGCTCTTACGAGATCTTTTCGCTCGGGTACGTTTTTCAGTTCGATGAGAAGGGGCGCTTTCCCTCCGACAAATTCGAGGAATTCCTCGAATACGGGAATTTTTTGCTGCGTGCCCTGTAAGTGCAGTTTGAGTAGTTCGTTTCTCGTTTTCGAGATGGCGGGGCCTTTCGCCTCTGTTGTCCTGTCTAGCGTGTCGTCGTGAAAGACGACGAGTTTCCCGTCTTTTGAAAAACGCACGTCCATTTCTATGGCGTAGTTTTTGTCGATCGCCGCCTGATAAGCGGCGTAGGAATTTTCCGGGATGCCTTTTTTTATATCGTGCAGGCCGCGGTGGGCGATCGGCGTCGTCCTTAAAAAACTGTTTTCGGGAATTCTCATAGGTTTACCTCCAAAAAGATAAAATTATTTTAGCACAAAGAGGAATGCTTTTGCAATTCGTTTGCTAAATTTTTCAATTTTTTATATAATGAAACGGTAACAGCAACGAAAATCGGAGAGATCAATGGCAAAGCCCAATCAATTTATCAGAAATTTTTGTATCATCGCGCATATAGACCACGGCAAGAGCACCATCGCGGACCGCATCATGGAACTTACGGGACAGGTGTCGGAGCGCGACATGGAAGATCAGCTACTCGATTCCATGGATCTGGAACGGGAGCGCGGCATCACCATCAAACTCACGCCCGTGCGCATGTACTATACGGCGAAAGACGGGAACGAATACGAATTCAATCTGATCGATACGCCTGGGCACGTCGATTTCACCTACGAAGTTTCGCGCTCTCTCGCCGCTTGCGAGGGCGCGATTCTGGTAGTGGACGCCACGCAGGGGATCGAGGCGCAGACGCTCGCCAACGTCTATCTGGCGCTGGAACACGATCTGGAGATCGTTCCCGTCATCAATAAAATCGACCTTCCCTCCGCCGAACCCGAGGCGACCAAACGCGAGATCGAGGACGTGATCGGTTTGGACGCTTCCTACGCGCCGCTCGTTTCCGCAAAAGAGGGCACCAATATACAGGATATTCTGGAGCGTATCTGCGAACATATCCCCGCGCCCGACGGCGACACCGAAGCGCCGCTCAAAGCGCTCATATTCGACAGTTATTATGATAACTATAAGGGCGTCATTCTCTTTGTGCGCGTCAAGGACGGCTGCGTGAAGGTGGGCGATACCATCAAAACGTTCCGCTGCGACAAGATGTTCGACGTGACGGAGGTGGGCGTATTCAGCCCCAAACTGACGCCGAAAGAGAATTTGCAGGCAGGAGAAGTCGGTTATATCGCGGCGAGTATCAAGAGCATTCTCGACGTGGCTGTGGGCGATACGGTAACGAATGCGAACGTGCCCGCCGAACAGCCTCTGCCTGGATATAAAAAGGTGCAGCCCGTCGTATTCTGCGGCATTTATCCTCTGGACGGCAGCAAATTCAACGATCTCAAGGAGGCGCTCCTGAAATTGCAACTCAACGACGCGGCGCTCATCTTCGAACCCGATACTTCCGTCGCGCTCGGATTCGGCTTCCGCTGCGGCTTTTTGGGACTCTTGCATATGGAGATCATTCAGGAGCGGATCGAGCGAGAGTTCAATCTGGAAATTATCACGACCGCGCCGAGCGTTTCCTATCTCGTGCATAAGACGGACGGCGAAGCGTTTTTCGTGGACAACCCGTCGCATCTTCCCGATCCTTCCGATATCGAATACATGGAAGAACCCATCGTCAAGGCGGAGATATACAGTCCGCCCGAATATATCGGTTCGATCATGGATCTTTGCCAGGAAAAGCGCGGCATCTTTAAGGACATGACCTATCTGGACGAAAAGCGCGTAAAACTTCTGTATTCATTGCCGCTCAACGAGATCATTTACGATTTTTTCGATAATATCAAATCGCGCACGCGCGGATACGCCAGTTTCGATTACGAAATTACGGGTTACGAGCGGAGCGATCTCGTCAAACTGGACATCATGCTCAACGGCGACGTATGCGACGCGCTCTCCATGATCGTGCATAAAGACCGCGCCTATCCCCGCGGCAGGGAATTGGCGGAAAATCTCAAGGACGCGATTCCGCGCCAACTGTTCGAGATTCCCATTCAGGCTGCGGTGGGCGGCAAGATCATCGCCCGCGAAACGGTCAAGGCGGTGCGCAAAGACGTGCTCGCCAAATGCTACGGCGGCGATATCACCCGCAAGAAAAAACTTCTCGAAAAACAGAAAGAGGGCAAAAAGCGCATGCGCAGCATCGGCTCGGTGGAAGTGCCTTCCGAAGTGTTTATGTCTATTCTCAAAACCAATAAATAAGTTGCGAAGGAAAAAATGGAAAGCGGTTTTTTTCAACAGGTCTATGAAATCGTGCAAAAGATCCCCGTCGGCTGCGTGGCGACGTACGGTCAGATCGCGCGCCTTTGCGGCAATCCCCGCGCTTCGCGCGCGGTGGGGTATGCGCTGCACGTCAATCCCTTGCCGGGGAAAATTCCCTGTCATCGCGTGGTCAACCGTTTCGGCGGGCTTGCGCCCGCGTTTGCGTTCGGCGGCGCAGACGTTCAGCGCAATCTGTTAACGGCGGAGGGCGTATCGTTTTCCGACGAATATACGGTCGCGCTCGACAAACATTTGTGGGACCCGTTCGGGTAAAAGGAAGGTATTATGGCAGGCATCTATATTCATATCCCGTTTTGTAAGTCGAAATGCCGTTACTGCGATTTCACCTCGTATCCCTCCAAATTGGCGTTCGCGGACGCGTACATGGCTTGCGTCTATAAAGAAATGAAACTGCGAGCGAAAGATCTGTCGGACAAGTCCTTCGATACCGTCTATATCGGCGGGGGAACGCCTTCCGTCATCGACGGGAAATATATCGCGGGCTGCATGAATCAGATCCGAAAATTATACAAACTTTCCGCAAACGCGGAGATTACCGTAGAGATCAATCCCGGCACGCTCACGAAAGAAAAGGCGGAGGCATATAAACGCGCGGGGATCAACCGTTTTTCGATCGGACTGCAATCCTCGTCGGACGTTCTTTTGGAAGAGATCGGGCGCGCGCATAACGCGGCGCAGTATCTGGAAGCGTGCGAAATGCTGGGCGACGCGAACAAGAGCGCGGATATCATGATCGGGCTGAAAGGGCAGACAGTTTCCGACGTGCTCGGATCCATTGATTTTGCGCTGCGCGGCGGCGTACGCCACGTTTCCGTGTACGCGCTGACGCCCGAGGACGGCACACCCGTCTATTCCGACTATCTGAACGGAGAATTGCCCGACGGCGACGAAGTTGCCGCCATGTACGACGCGGCGCGAGGCTGTCTGAAAGAGCGCGGCTTTGCCCGTTATGAGGTGAGCAATTTTGCGGTCCCCGGTTTTGAAAGCAGGCACAATCTCAATTATTGGCGCCGCGGCGAATATATCGGGTTCGGCGTTTCGGCAAGTTCCTTTATGGGCGGCCGCCGTTTTACGAATACGCCCGATCTGGACGAGTACATCAAGTGTATCCTGACCGATTTTTACCCCGTCGTGGACAATGAAAAGATCGAAGGGGAGGATGCGAAATTTGAATACGTGATGCTCGCCCTGCGCACGGAAAAGGGACTTTCGGCGGAGGATTATTCCGCGGTTTTCGGCTCGGATTTCTTTAAAGATTTTTCCAAGCCGCTCGAAAGACAAAAAAACTATCTCGCGTTTGAGAACGGGTACGTCCGTATCCGCGAAGAATATTTATACGTGCAGAATACCGTCATCATCGATTTTCTGCAACAACAGCAATGAAAAAAAGGAGCGTTTACGCTCCTTTTTATCTTTTAGTTTTCTCTGGTCGCCAAAATTTCGCCAGAATCGGCGTCTATCAGCATGGAATAGGTGTTGCCCGAGCGGTCGGAGATCGCGGCGTAATAAAAACATTCGCCGTCTTTATAGACGAGCCGTACATAAATTTCCCCCGCGAAAGTTCCGTTCTGCGATAAAGCCGAAATGCGGTCGGGTTCGGCTTTTTGGATAGACTTTAATATATCGCTTACGCCCAGCGTATTTTCGTTTTTTACGCTCTCGGCGACAAGTTTGACCTCGCTGTCTTTTCGGGACACCGTAAAGGTGATCTGCGTCTCTTTGGGACAGGCGATGGACTGCGAAAAGGTATAGATCTGCCGCACGCTTTCAAAGGACATTTCGCCGCCGTACTCTTTTCCCGCCAAAGTGAATTTGATATTGTATTCCTCGGAATTGTCGGGCGCCTGCAATTTGATCTCGAACAGGTCGGAAAGTTCGCCCACGATGCCGTCCGCGCAGTAGGGATATTCTTTCTGCGAATAACTCGCGGTGAGGGTAAATCCGTCCTGCTCGCAATAATAAATCTCCGTTCTTTTTTCCGAAACGTATTTGTCCAGACCGCTGTCCGTTTTGCAGCCGATGAAGGTGAAGAGCATGAGTCCCAGCAGGAGTGCGGGTACGATTTTCAATAAGATTTTTTTGCATTTTGTCATAAAATTCGGCTCCTGAATGAATTAGCGGACGCCGAACGGCGCCTCATATCCCTTATTCTATTTTTTTACTCTTCCGAAAATGATAAATTATGAAAATTCTGTTGATTTTTTTGCGCCCGTGTGGTAAAATAACACAAATATAATTCCGACGGAAGCGGTTTTCGGTCATTCTTTTTAAGAAACGCTTGCAAACGGAATTGTTCGGAGACGTCGATTTGGGAAAACTGATTGCAAAAACGGCACTCATAACGTTGGGCGGGCTCATCGCTCTCTGCCTGATTCTGTGGGGGATATTTTCGTGGCTGGCGCCCTCCGTCATGCTAACGATCACGGACGGTCTGGGCTTGGACGCCGCGAGCGCGCATTACAGCGTGTCCGTCTATCAAAAGACGGAAAAGATCGAAGATCTGTCGCGCGCCGTTGAAAAAAACTACGCCAGCGGAAAATATTCCGTCAGCGCGAAGTACGGCGAAAAACTTTTGGAGCGCGAAGATTTTTCCGCGTACTGCGAAGAGCAGGGCGGAAATTATCGCCAGATCGTTTCGGGTATAGCGGCGGTTTCGCTCTACGAAACGGACGAGGGCGACAAGGCGCTGGAACTTGCCGAAAAGAACACTGCGGGGGAGTTTCAAAAATATAATTGCCTGGAACGGCTGTTGAACGCCGCTATGGAAAAGGCGGACAAACCGTACGTGCAAAAGATCCGCGCGGCGGTCGCCGCGATCAAACTGGATCCCTCCGATACCGAGGGGGCGGCGCATCGTGACGAAGTGCTTACCGTATGCGACGCGTTTTTAAAGTAAGGTTTTATTTTACGTTTCAGATACAGAAAAAGAATTAAGGAGATTGCTATGAGTAAAATTGTGCAAGAAGGGTTGACTTTTGACGACGTGTTGCTGATACCGTCCGCCTCCGACGTGCTGCCTTCGGAAGTGAAACTGGGTACGAAACTGACGGATGACATTTGTCTGAATATTCCGCTTTTATCCGCCGCGATGGATACGGTGACGGACAGCCGCCTTGCAATCGCCATCGCCAGAGAGGGCGGCATGGGAATTATTCATAAAAATATGTCCATTGAGGACCAGGCGTCGCAGGTCGATAAAGTCAAGAGGAGCGAGCACGGCGTCATTACCGATCCTTTCTTTTTAGAGCCTGAAAATCTCGTGAAAGAGGCGGTCGGGCTGATGAGCAAATACAAGATCAGCGGCGTTCCCATCACCAAAAACGGCAAACTGGTCGGTATTCTCACGAACCGCGATCTCCGTTTCGAAAGCAATTACGAACAGCCCATCGACAATGTGATGACCAAAAACAATCTCGTCACCGCGCCCGAAGGCACTTCCCTCGCCGAGGCGCAGAAGATCTTAGGCAAACACAGGATCGAAAAACTTCCCATCGTAGATAAAGACGGGTATCTGAAAGGGCTCATCACCATCAAGGATATCGAGAAGAGCATACAGTATCCCAATTCCGCGAGAGATAAAAACGGCCGCCTGCTCGTAGGCGCGGCAGTCGGCACCGCCTCGAATACCATGGAGCGCATCGAGGCGCTCATCGGTGCAAAAGTGGACGTCATCGCCATCGACACGGCGCACGGTCACAGCAAATACGTCATCGATTATGTAAAAAAGATCAAGGCGAAATTCCCGCAGATCACCCTGATCGCGGGCAACGTCGCGACCGCAGAGGCGACGCGCGCGCTCATCGAAGCGGGTGCCGACGTCGTGAAGGTGGGTATCGGCCCCGGTTCCATCTGCACCACGCGCGTGGTCGCGGGTATCGGTATGCCTCAGTTGACCGCCGTAATGAACTGTGCGGAAGAGGCCGATAAACTCGGCAAACGTATCATTGCGGACGGCGGCATCAAGTACAGCGGAGATATCGTCAAAGCGCTCGGCGCGGGCGCGTCCGCCGTTATGATCGGCAGTTTGTTTGCGGGTACGCTCGAAAGCCCCGGGGATATCGAGATCTATCAGGGCAGAAGTTTCAAAGTATACAGGGGCATGGGCTCCCTCGGCGCCATGGCCGCGGGCAGCAAGGACAGATATTTCCAGGAAAACGCGCAGAAATTCGTCCCCGAGGGCGTGGAAGGCAGGGTGCCTTACCGCGGCAGTTTGGCGGAGATCGTCTTTCAGATGCTCGGCGGCTTAAAATCGGGCATGGGATATTGCGGAATGCATACGGTCGAAGAATTGCGCAAGAACGCGCGGTTCGTCAAGATCACGAATGCGAGCCTGGTCGAGAGCCATCCCCACGACATTTCCATCACCAAAGAATCGCCCAATTACAGCCCCCGCGGTCTGTAAGGTTTATAAATTTTACACTTAAAATGTACCGCAATCTTTGCGGTACATTCTTCTATGAAAACGGAGACAACGCATGGAACATCAAAAAGTACTCATCCTCGATTTCGGCGGACAATACAACCAACTCATCGCGCGCCGCGTGCGCGAACAAAACGTCTACTGCGACCTTTTGCCTTACGATATGACCGTGGAAAAGATTCGGGAATACGATCCGATCGGCATCATTTTCACGGGCGGGCCCAACAGCGTGTATGCCGATAACGCGCCCAACGTAAAAAAGGAAATTTTCGATTTAGGTATTCCCGTGCTCGGGATCTGCTACGGCTGCCAGCTTATCGCGTATAAATTGGGCGGCGTGGTCACGCACGCCAATACACGCGAATACGGCAAGAGCGAGATCGAATACGAAGAGAGTCCTCTCTTTGACGGCGTGGATAAAAACAACGTCTGCTGGATGAGCCATACCGATTACGTGAGCAAAGTGCCCGAAGGCTTTTCGGTAACGGCAACCACGAAAACCTGTCCCGCCGCGGGATTTGCCGACGAAAAAAGAAAAATATACGGGATCCAGTTCCATACCGAGGTGCATCACACCAGACAGGGCGAACGGATATTGCATAATTTTCTCTATTCGGTCTGCGGCGCGAAAGGGGATTGGACGATGTCCAATTTCGTTTCCGAACAGGTTGCGAATTTGCGCGAGAAGATCGGAGATAAAAAAGTTTTATGCGCCATGAGCGGCGGCGTGGACAGCGCGGTCGCGGCAACGCTCGTGCACAAAGCGGTGGGCGATCGGCTCGTGTGCGTGTTCGTCGACCACGGTCTTTTGCGCAAGGGGGAGGCGGACGAAGTAGTTTCCGTTTTCCGCGACGGACTTGGAATGAATTTGATTAAATCGGACGCGGGCGAACGTTTTTTGAATAAACTTAAAGGCGTGAGCGATCCCGAAAAGAAGCGCAAGATCATCGGCGAAGAATTTATCAAAGTATTCGAAGGCGAGGCAAAGGCGATCGGCGCCGTGGATTTCTTGGTGCAGGGAACGATTTATCCCGACGTCATCGAGAGCGGCAAGGGCGCTTCCGCGGTCATCAAGAGTCACCACAACGTGGGAGGTCTGCCCTCCGTCGTAGATTTCAAAGAGATTTTGGAACCGCTCCGCGACCTTTTTAAGGACGAAGTGCGGAAAGTGGGTTCCGAACTCGGACTGCCCGATTCCGTCGTGCAGCGCCAGCCGTTCCCCGGGCCGGGGCTCGCTGTGCGTATTATGGGCGAAGTCACCCCCGAACGACTGAAAACCTTGCAGGACGCCGATTACATTTTGCGCGAGGAGATCGCCCGCGCAGGGCTTGAAAGAGAGATCTGGCAGTATTTTGCGGTCATCACCTCGACCGCGACCGTCGGCGTCATGGGCGATTCGAGAACGTATGAAAACGTGATCGCCCTGCGTGCGGTGACGAGCGTGGACGCCATGACGGCGGATTGGGCACGTATTCCGTACGACGTTCTGGAAAAAATCAGTACCCGCATCGTCAACGAAGTCGAGCATGCGAACCGCATTGTCTACGACATCACCAGCAAACCGCCCGCCACCATCGAATGGGAATAAAGATGGAAAATATAATGGGCAAAGTTTATGATTTTTTGCAAAAATGCGGTGTTTTCTATGTCTTGACGTTGAATGGCGGACGTCCTGAGGGCAGACCGTTTGGTGCGGTCATGGAGGCATATGGTAAATTGTTTTTTTCGACAGCCAAAACAAAACAAGTTTATAAACAATTGACGCATAATCCTATTATACAAATAATCGCTCTAAAACCGAATACAAGGGAGTGGATCCGAATCAATGGGGAAGCGATTGAATGTGAAGATATTGTTCTGAAAGAAAAAATGTTGACAGAGTGTCCCTTTTTGAAAAAAAGATTTAATAGCGCTTGTTGTGAATTTTTTGCGTTGTTTGAAGTTACTTTGCAAGATGCTTATATAAATATCGATAATGAATTTGTTAAAATCAATGAATAAAAAACTGGTTTTATATTTTTTATTCATAAAACACCGCGTGAATATGCATAAATATAAATATTATACAAAATAATGTAAATAAATTTGTATATTTTCAAAAACAGGCGGTGCAATCGCTTGACTTATGACGGGGCAGATTGTATAATAATGCTACTATCACAAAGAAGGTAACGAACATGGAAAAGAAAGAGATCAAAAAAGTAGTTCTGGCGTATTCGGGCGGATTGGATACGTCCATCATCATTCCGTGGCTCAAAGAAAATTATAACAACTGCGAAGTGATCGCCGTTTCCGCCGACGTAGGGCAGGAGAGCGAATTGGAAGGACTCGAAGAAAAAGCGATCAAGACGGGCGCTTCCAAACTGTATATCGAAGATCTGCGCAAAGAGTTCATCGAAGACTATATTTATCCCACGATGAAAGCGGGCGCGATCTACGAAAACAAATATCTTTTGGGGACTTCGTTCGCGCGTCCCGTCATCGCAAAGCGTATCGTAGAGATCGCCAAAAAAGAGGGTGCGGACGCGATCTGCCACGGCTGCACGGGCAAGGGCAACGATCAGGTGCGTTTCGAGTTGACCATCAAGGCGTTCGCGCCCGAAATGACCATCATCGCGCCTTGGAGAACGTGGAACATCAAGAGCCGCGACGAGGAGATCGACTACGCCGAGGCGCACAATATTCCCTTGAAGATTACGAGGGAGACCAACTATTCCAAGGATAAAAACCTGTGGCACCTCTCGCACGAGGGCATGGATCTGGAAGATCCCGCCAACGAGCCCAAATACGACGAAATTCTGGAACTCGGCGTATCGCCCGAGAAGGCGCCCGATCAGGCGACCTATGTGACCGTTACTTTTGAAAAGGGCGTTCCCGTCAAGGTAGACGGACAAAAACTTTCTTCCGTAGAGATCATCGAAAAACTCAACAAGATCGGCGGCGCGAACGGCGTCGGCATCTGCGACATGGTGGAAAACCGCCTTGTCGGCATGAAGAGCCGCGGCGTGTACGAAACGCCCGGCGGCACGATACTCTATACCGCGCATGAAATTCTGGAAAGCATTTGCCTGGATAAGGATACCCAGCATTTCAAACAGCACGTTGCGATCAAGTTTGCCGACCTCGTTTATAACGGACAGTGGTTCACGCCTCTGCGCGAGGCTCTCTCCGCGTTCGTGGACAAGACGCAGGAAACGGTGAGCGGCGAAGTCAAGTTAAAGATTTACAAGGGCAACGTGATGAATGCAGGAGTCAGGAGCGAACATTCGCTGTACAGCGAGGACATCGCGACGTTCGGAGAGGACGACGTGTACGATCAGTACGATTCGCAGGGATTCATCAATCTGTACGGTCTGCCCATCAAAGTGAAAGCGCTTTTGGATCAGAAAAAATTGAAATAAAGTAAAATTTGCGGCATTTGTCTTTGCAGGTGCCGCAATTTGCGGAAAAATGCGGGAGGATTGTATGTACAGCGTATTTATCGACGGAAAAGAGGGTACGACGGGTTTACAGATCTACGAGCGGCTTGGTAAGCGTTCGGATCTGAGACTGATCACGCTTTCCGAAGAACTCCGCAAGGACGCCGCCGCGCGCAAAGAATGTATAAATTCCGCGGATATCGTCTTTCTGTGCCTGCCCGACGCGGCTGCGAGGGAGGCTGTAACGCTTGCGGAAAGCGGGCGCGTCCGCATCATCGACGCCTCGACCGCGCATAGAACTTCGCCCGATTGGGCGTACGGTTTTCCCGAACTTTCCGAGGCGCACCGCGAAAAGATCGTTTCCTCGAAACGCGTAGCCGTTCCGGGCTGCCATGCGAGCGGATTTATCTCGCTCGTATATCCCTTGATCGCGGGCGGATTGGTTTCCCCCGATTATCCCTTCGTGTGCCATTCGGTAACGGGATACAGCGGCGGGGGAAAGAAGATGATCGCGCAGTACGAGAGCGAGCCGCGCGATACGCGTCTGGATAGCCCGCGGCAATACGCTTTGGGGCTTTCTCACAAACACCTTCCCGAAATGACGGCTGTATGCGGGCTTTCGCATAAGCCGATATTCAATCCGATCGTCGCCGACTATTACAGCGGCATGTGTGTGACCGTGCCGCTTTATACGGATTTAATGACTAAAAAAATGAGCGTTGAGCAGATAAAAACGTATTTTGCAGAGTACTATGCGAGACGTAATTTCATCAAAGTGATCGAAAAAGAAACGTTGGACGGAGGCTTTTTGTCCGCCAACGACCTGTGCGGCACAAACCGCATGGAAATATACGTGGACGGCAACGACGAACAGATCTTGCTCGCGTCCCGATTCGACAATCTCGGCAAGGGCGCTTCCGGCGCGGCGGTGCAGTGTATGAATCTGATGCTGGGGCTGGACGAAACCACGTCTTTGACCGAATAAGTTGCAAAAATTTCCGCGGAGGACATTATGAAAAAAATCAGCGGCGGCGTGTGCGCGCCCGCGGGCTTTCGTGCCAACGGCGTGCATTGCGGCATCCGGAAAAATAAAACCAAGCGCGACCTGTCTTTGATCGTAAGCGAAAAAAGAGCGAGCGCGGCGTGCGTGTATACCACGAATCTTGTCAAGGGCGCGCCCATCATTGTTACGAAATCGCACGTCGCGGACGGCTATGCGCAGGCGATCGTCTGCAACAGCGGCAACGCGAACACCTGCAATGCCGACGGCGTGGAGATCGCCGAGGCGATGTGCGCTCTCGTCGAAAAGAACACGGGCATCGCGGCGTCGGACGTGGTGGTCGCGTCCACGGGCGTCATCGGACAGCCGCTTTCCGTCGAGCCGATGGCTGAGGGTATGCCCGCGCTCGCTGCGGGCCTGAGCGAAGAGAACGGCAATCTCGCGGCGCAGGGCATTATGACGACGGATACCGTAGCCAAAGAGATCGCTTTTTCCTTTGACCTCGGAGGCGCGGAATGTCATATCGGCGCAATCGGCAAGGGCGTCGGCATGATCAATCCCAATATGGCGACTATGCTGATTTTCGTTACTACGGACGCGGCGATCTCGCCCGCCATGCTGCAAAAGGCGCTCTCCGCTGACGTGAAAGATACCTTCAATATGGTCAGCGTGGACGGCGATACTTCCACCAACGACATGGTGTGCGTGCTTGCCAACGGGCTTGCGGGCAATCCCGAAATCACCGAGACAGGCAAAGATTTTAACGCCTTCCGCCGCGCGCTCAATAAAGTGACGACCTATTTGTGTCGCTGCATCGCCAAGGACGGCGAGGGGGCGACCAAACTTCTCGAATGCAAAGTGACGGGCGCAAAAACCAAAAACGCCGCCAAACTTGTTGCGAAATCGGTGATAAAGTCCAGCCTGTTTAAGGCCGCCATGTTCGGCGCGGACGCCAACTGGGGGCGGGTGTTGTGCGCCGTCGGCTATTCGGGCGCGGACGTGGACGTTTCCAAAGTGGACGTTTCCTTCAAGAGCCGTTTCGGGCGCATTGACGTATGCAAAAACGGCAGCGGGATCGAGTTTTCCGAAGAGGAAGCCAAAAAAGTTCTCGGTGCGGACGAAATACAGATTTTAATAGAACTCAACGACAAAAGCGGAAAGGCGACCGCCTGGGGCTGCGACCTCACGTACGATTACGTGAAGATCAACGGGGATTACCGCACATAAAAGAGGAAAAAATGGATAACAATTGCAACGACAAACAATTTCGGGCGCACGTTCTTGCGGAAGCCCTCCCATATATTCAGGACTATACCCATAAAGTCATCGTCGTGAAGTACGGCGGCAACGCCATGATCAACGACGAACTGAAAAATTCCGTCATGCGCGACATCGTGCTTTTGAACCTGATCGGCGTCAAAGTCGTGCTGGTGCACGGGGGCGGGCCCGAAATTTCCGAAATGCTCAAAAAGGTGGGCAAGGAATCGGTATTTATCGACGGACTGCGCTATACCGACGAAGAAACCGTGGAGATCGTGCGGATGGTGCTGGCGGGCAAGATCAATAAATCTCTCGTCAACCTCATCGAGCGCATCGGCGGCAAAGCCATCGGACTTTGCGGCATCGACGGGCATATGCTCAAATGCGAAACGGCGGATCCGAAACTCGGCTACGTCGGAAAAATTACCGAAGTGGATACCAAAATCATAACCGACAGTCTGGATGCCGGTTATATTCCCATTGTTTCTACCGTCGGCTACGACGACGAAGGCCATATTTATAATGTGAACGCGGATACGGCCGCCGCCGCTCTGGCGGGTGCTTTGGGGGCGGAAAGCCTGATTCTCATGACCGACACCAAAGGCGTTCTGCGCGACAAGGACGACGAGTCCAGTCTGATCGAAAAAATTTACGTGAGCGATATTCCCTCGCTCGTGAAACAGGGCGTGATCTCGGGCGGCATGATCCCCAAGATCGAGTGCTGCAAAGAGGCGATCCGCCGCGGCGTGCATAAAGTGTTTATTATCGACGGACGGGTGTCCCATTCCATTTTGGTTGAAATTTTGTCGGACAGCGGTATCGGCACCATGTTTATCAACGAAGACTGATTTGACGATCAGTCTTTTTTTTCGGCGCCGCAGCCGGGCGGAAATTTGTTAGACGAAACGCATTTCAAATATTTGATTAAAGAGCGCTTTTATGATAGAATAGATAAAATAGGTGTATTATGGATTTTCAGGATTTACAGCATCTCGACAAGCAATTTATCGCCAATACGTACAACCGTTTTCAGACGGACATCGCAGCGGGGAACGGGGCGAAACTCGTTTCCTCCGCGGGAAAAGAGTATATCGATTTTGCCAGCGGCATTGCCGTCAATACCTTCGGCGTCAACGACGAGGCGTGGAAACAGGCGGTCGTCGGACAACTGAATAAGGTACAGCACGCCTGCAATCTCTATTATACGGAACCGCAGGCGAAACTCGCGCAACTTTTATGCGAAAAGACGGGCGCAAAAAAAGTTTTCTTTTCCAATTCGGGCGCCGAGGCGAACGAATGCGCAATCAAAGCGGCGAGAAAGTATTCCGAGGATAAATACGGCGCGGGAAGATACGAGATCGTCACGCTGAAAAATTCTTTTCACGGCAGGACTCTTGCCACGCTTTCCGCGACGGGACAGGACGCCATGCACAAACATTTCGCGCCTTTCGTTGCGGGTTTTTCTTACGCCGATCCCACTTACGAAGGCGTGCGCGCAATGTGTTCCAAGCGCACCTGCGCCGTCATGATGGAACTCGTACAGGGCGAGAGCGGCGTCAACGTTCTGGATATCGAAGAGGTCGAAAAGATCGCGCTCTTCTGTAAAAAGAACGACATCCTTCTCATCATCGACGAAGTGCAGACGGGCAACGGCAGGACGGGCTTTTTGTACGCGTACGAGCACTATAAAATAAAACCCGACGTCGTGACTACCGCAAAGGGACTTGCTGGCGGACTGCCGCTCGGCGCCACCATGTTTTTCGGCAAGACGGAAAACGTCTTTACTTACGGCGACCACGGCTCCACGTTCGGCGGCAATCCCGTCGCCTGCGCGGGCGCGCTCAGCATCCTTTCCCGTATCGACAAGGACCTTTTGTACGAGGTGCAGGGAAAGAGCGCGTATCTTTTCACCCATCTGGGGCGTATCCAAAATGTGTTGAACGTGACGGGGCTGGGATTGATGATCGGGCTTGAAACGAACAAGGATGCGAAAGCGCTCGCCGCGGCGTGTTTGGAGAGGGGGCTCATCGTCCTCACCGCGAAAAACAAACTGCGCTTGCTGCCGCCGCTCAATATTAAAAAAGACGAATTGGACTGCGGATTAAAAATTTTGAACGAGGTGATTTCCGAATGAAACATTTACTGAAACTAAAGGATCTGACGAGCGACGAGATCTTCGGCATTCTCAATCTTGCCGATCAACTCAAATACGAGCGCAAAAACAATGTCAAACATCCCTATCTCGAAGGGAAAAAACTGGGCATGATATTTCAGAAATCATCCACGAGGACGCGCGTCAGTTTCGAAGTGGGTATGTACGAACTGGGCGGCTACGCGCTGTTTCTTTCCGACCGCGATCTGCAGATCGGCAGAGGCGAGCCCATCAAGGATACCATCCGCGTGCTTTCGCGCTATCTCGACGGCATCATGATCCGCACTTTTGCGCAAAAAGACGTGGAAGATCTGGCAAAGTACGGTTCCATTCCCATCATCAACGGGCTCACCGATTACTGCCATCCATGCCAGGTGCTCGCAGACCTCATGACCATCCGCGAATACAAGGGCAGTTTCAAGGGGCTCAAAATGTGTTTTGTGGGCGACGGGAACAATATGGCGAATTCACTGATCGTCGGCTGCGTCAAGACGGGCATGGAGATCGCGATCGCCTGTCCCGACGACTACCGCCCCGACGCGGATCTCATCTGTTGGGCTAAGGAAAACGGCAAGATCACCGTGACCTCCGATTTAAAGGCGGCCGCGGAGGGGGCGGACGTGTTGTACACGGACGTATGGGCGTCCATGGGGCAGGAAGGAGAAAAGGCGGCGCGCGAAAAAATATTCCGCGGCTATTGCATCGACGATACGCTCATGAAACTTGCGGAAAAGGATGCTATGGTGCTGCACTGTCTCCCCGCGCACAGAGGGGAAGAGATCACGGAAGAAGTATTCGAGGCGCACGCCGATGAAATTTTCGACGAGGCGGAAAACAGACTGCACGCGCAGAAAGCCGTGCTCTGCAAATTGCTGAAATAAATTCGATATAAGGAAGTCATCAATGAAGGAAGAAAAAGTTTATTTGACGTTACAAAACGGACGGGTGTTCGAAGGGAAACGCTTCGGAGCCAAGGGCGACGTGGTCGGGGAACTGGTATTCACGACGGGCATGACGGGATATATCGAAACGCTGACCGATCCCAGTTATTACGGGCAGATCGTCATTCAGACGTTTCCGCTCATCGGGAATTACGGCGTGATCAGCAAGGACAGGGAGAGCAAAAAGCCGTATCTCACCGCCTACGTGGTGCGCGAGCACTGCGAGCATCCCTCCAATTTCCGCTGTGAAGAAAAACTCGACGAGTTTCTGACCCGAAACAACGTGGTGGGCGTGTGCGGCGTAGACACGCGCGAACTCACTAAAACGGTGCGCGAGGCGGGCGTCATGAACGCGGTCATCTCTTCCCGCCCCGTAACGGATCTCGGCGAAGTGCAGAAATACGCTATACGCGACGCGGTAAAGACCTGCTCCCGTCAGGGCATCAAATATTACGGGGAGGAGAGCGCGAAACGGCGCGTCGTGCTTTGGGATTTCGGCGCAAAGGAAAATATCGTGCGCGAACTCGTGCGGCGCGATAATTACGTCATCCGCGTTTCGTCCGATACCACCGCCGAAGAGATTCTGGCTTTGAGACCCGACGGCGTAATGCTGACGAACGGCCCCGGCGATCCTGCGGAAAATACGGAGATCATTCGGGAAATTCAAAAACTTGCGGGTAAAATTCCCGTGTTCGGAATTTGCTTGGGGCATCAACTTTTCGCGCTCGCCATGGGCGGCAAAACGCGCAAAATGAAGTACGGCCACCGCGGCGCCAATCAGCCCGTCAAGGAACTGAGAACGGGCACGGTGTACATTTCCAGCCAGAACCACGGCTACGAAGTGATCGCCGAATCCATACAGGGCAAAGGCGATCTGAGTTTTATCAACGTAAACGACAATACCTGCGAGGGGATAGAGTACCCCGATCTGAACGCGTTCACCGTGCAGTTTCACCCCGAAGCGTGCGCGGGGCCTTTGGACGCCTCGGACTTGTTCGATAAATTTATGAATGTGATGGACGGAGGAAAAATCAATGCCTAAAAGAAGCGATATAAAGAAAGTTCTGGTCATCGGCTCCGGCCCCATCGTTATCGGACAAGCCGCGGAATTCGACTATGCGGGCGCGCAGGCGTGCCGCGTGCTCAAAGACGCGGGCGTGAACGTTGTGCTTTGCAACTCCAACCCCGCGACTATCATGACGGACAAGGCGCTCGCCGACGAAATTTACCTCGAACCTCTGACGCTCGAATCCATCAAGCGCATCATCATCAAGGAGCGGCCCGACAGCATTCTCGCCTCATTGGGCGGACAGACGGGACTGACCATCGGCTGTCAGTTGGCGAAGGAAGGCTTTCTGGACGAGTGGGGCGTCAAACTCATCGGAACGAAAGTGGACGCGATCGACCGCGCCGAGGACAGGGAATTGTTCAAAGAGACCATGCAGAAGATCGGCCAGCCCTGCGTTCCCTCGGATATCGCGTACACAGTTGAAGAATGTCTTGCGGTCGCGGATAAGATCGGCTATCCCGTCATCGTCCGTCCCGCGTTCACGCTCGGCGGCGCGGGCGGCGGCGTGGCGTGCAACGAGGAAGAACTCCGCAGTATTTCGCACAACGGGCTGATGCTTTCGCCGATCACGCAGGTTCTTGTCGAAAAGTATATTTACGGCTGGAAGGAAATCGAGTTCGAGGTGCTGCGCGACAGCCACGGCAACGTGCTCACCGTCTGTTCGATGGAAAATTTTGATCCCGTGGGCATCCACACGGGCGACTCCATCGTCATCGCGCCTGCGGTCACTCTTTCGGATAAAGAATATCAGATGCTCCGCAGCGCGTCTTTGAAGATCATCACCGAACTGAAGATCGAGGGCGGCTGCAACTGCCAGTTCGCGCTCAATCCCGATTCTTTCGAATATTCCGTCATCGAAGTCAATCCCCGCGTGTCGCGCTCTTCCGCGCTCGCAAGTAAGGCGACGGGCTATCCCATCGCGAAAGTGGCGACCAAGATCGCGCTCGGCTACACGCTCGACGAGATCAAAAACGACGTGACGGGCAAGACGTACGCCTGTTTCGAACCCGCCATCGACTACGTGGTCGTCAAACTTCCCAAATGGCCGTTCGATAAATTCTTATACGCCAAGCGCGAGTTGGGCACCCGCATGAAGGCGACGGGCGAAGTGATGTCCATCGGCACGAGTTTCGAAATGGCGATCATGAAGGCCGTGCGCGGCGCGGAAATTTCTCTTTCTTCGCTCAATCTCAACAAATACGCGGGCAAAAATATCCGCGAGGAACTTTCCAAACTTTCCGACGAGCGTCTGTTTACCGTATTCGAAGCGCTCAAACAGGGCGTTTCGGTGGACGAGATTTTCGACATCACAAAAATCGACCGCTGGTTCCTCCATAAACTGAAAAATCTGGTCGATTACGAAAAGCGGCTCAAAACCGAAAAACTCACGCGCGCGTTATACGACGAGGGCAAGTTGTTGGGGTATCCCGATCAGGAACTTGAAAAACTGTCCGGACAGAAAATTCCTTATCACCGCCGCGCCGTCTATAAAATGGTGGATACCTGCGCCGCAGAATTCGCCGCGCAGACGCCTTATTTCTATTCCACCTATGACGAGCAGTCTCACGACGAGGCGACGCCCTTTGTCAAAAAGAGCACGAAAAAGCGCATTATCGTCATCGGGTCGGGTCCCATTCGTATCGGACAGGGCATCGAATTCGACTATTCCTCGGTGCATTGCGTCTGGACGCTGAAAAAATTAGGTTACGAAGTCATCATCATCAACAACAACCCCGAAACGGTTTCCACCGATTTCGACACGGCGGACAGGCTGTATTTCGAGCCGCTCACGCCCGAAGACGTGCAGAACGTCATCGACAAGGAAAAACCGTACGGCGTCGTCATCACTTTCGGCGGGCAGACGGCGATCAAATTGTGCAATTATCTCGACAGTCACGGCGTGAGGATTCTCGGCACCTCCGCGGACAGCGTGGATATGGCGGAGGACAGGGAGCGTTTCGACGAACTTTTGGAGCGTTTCGGCATTTCCCGCCCGAAGGGACTCACCGTCATGACCAAGGAAGAGGCTCTCGCCGCCGCGGATAAACTGGGCTATCCCGTTCTTTTGCGCCCTTCGTATGTTATCGGCGGTCAAAACATGACCATCGCCTTTACCGAGAGCGATATCCGCCGCTATATGGACGTGATCTTGCAGCAGCACATCGAAAATCCCGTGCTGTGCGACAAATATCTGATGGGGCAGGAACTGGAAGTGGACGTCATCAGCGACGGCGCGGACGTGCTCATTCCCGGTATCATGCAGCATATCGAGCGCGCGGGCGTACACAGCGGAGATTCCATTGCGGTCTATCCGCCGTACAACCTCAGCGACATTATGCTGGAAAAGATCATCGAGTGTTCCACCCAACTCGCGCTCTCGTTAAAAACGAAAGGGCTTATAAATATTCAGTTCCTCGTCTATAATAACGAACTGTATGTCATCGAAGTCAATCCCCGCGCCTCGCGTACCATTCCGTATATCAGCAAAGTGACGGGCGTGCCCATGGTGGAACTCGCCACCAAGATCATGGTCGGCTCCAAACTCAAAAAACTGGGCTACGGCACGGGACTGTACAAAAATTCTCCCTACGTGGCGGTCAAAGTTCCCGTGTTCTCCTTTGAAAAACTGAACGACGTGAATTCGCAGTTGGGACCCGAAATGAAATCGACGGGCGAAGTGCTCGGCATCGGCAAGAATATCGAAGAAGCGCTCTTCAAGGGGCTGGTTTCGGCGGGCTTCAAATTGTGCCATCCCACCAAACAAAATCCCGTCGGCGTCTATTTCACCGTAAACGACCAGGATAAATTCGAAATACTCGGCCTTGCCAAAAAGTTCAGCGACCTCGGGCTCAATATCTACGCCACCGCGGGCACGGCGGATACCATCCGCACCCTCGGCATCGAAGTGACGACCGTCGATCGCCTCTCCTCGGGCGACGAAGTATTGAAACTCATGGACGAGGGAAAAGTGGATTATATCGTCTATACGGGCAAGACGGATATGGATTCCATCGACGATTATATCCGCCTGCATCACCACGCCATTCTTTTGGGCATCACCACGCTTACGTCGCTGGATACCGCCAACGCGCTGGCGGATATCATCGCCAGCCGTTTCAACGAAAATAATACTGAACTGGTGGACATTAACGCGCTGCGCACCGAAAAGACGAAGATCAAGTTCGTCAAAATGCAGAGTTGCGGCAACGATTATATTTTCTTCGACAATATGGACGGAAAGATCACATGTCCCGAATCGCTCGCCATCAACTTTGTCGACCGCCACTTCGGCGTCGGAGGCGACGGCATCGCGCTTATCGAGAGATCCGACGTCGCGGACGCGAAAATGCGTATCTTCAACAAGGACGGCAGCGAGGGGCGCATGGCGGGAAATTCCATCCGCTGCGTCGCAAAATACCTGTTCGATAACGGCATGGTCAAGGGTAAAAATATTACCATCGAAACGCTCAGCGGCGTGAAAGAACTCTCGCTGTTTACGTTTAACGGGAAAGTGAGTTCGGTCAGCGTAGAAATGGGCAAAGCGGTTCTGGACGGCAAGAATATTCCTTCCACGCTGGACGGTGAGTCCGTCGTAGATCGCGCGATCACTGTCGGCGGCAAAAATTATAACGTCACGCTCGTCAACGTGGGTAACCCGCACTGCGTGGTGTTCTGCGATAAAGTGGACGCGGTGGACCTTCCCAACGTAGGGCCGCTCTTCGAATACAGCGAGTATTTCCCCGAACGCGTCAATACCGAATTTGTCAGAGTCGTCAACGATACCACGCTGAAAATGCGCGTGTGGGAACGCGGCAACGGCGAAACGCTCGCGTGCGGCACGGGCGCGGCGGCGGCGGTCGTCGCGGCGGTTTTGAACGGTTATTGCCGCCCCGATACCGACGTGACCGTAAAAGTGCGCGGCGGCGACCTGTTCGTGCGATACACTTCGGACGGCATGGTCACGCTGACGGGCGGCGTGAAACAGGTGTTCGAAGGCTATATCGAATTTTAATGAGCGGAGTATATCATGCAAGAAGTTTTTTATGAAGAGAGCGTAAGCACGCATAACGAAAAGAGCGCCAAAAACAAATATACTTTGTTTACGGTGTTTATGGTTTTGGCGTTTGTTTCGGCTGTTTTATGCTTTCTCAACGTCATGTTTTCGCCCACGCAGGATGACGGAAAAGATTTTACCATGGCGATCATCGTCAATCTCGTGATCTGGATCGTCTTTACCGTGCTGTTTATCGCCGCGGGCATATTCTTTTCGATGAAGCGCCACGCCTTTTATCTGAGTTACGATTATACCTTCGTTTCGGGCGAACTGCGTATTTGCAAGGTCATTCATAACCGCAAGCGCAAACTGCAATACCGCCTTTCGGGCGACCGCATCATCAAGATCGGAAGGGTAGGCAGCGAATCCTACAAAAAACTGAAATTTACGCCCGATATCAAGGAAGTGATCTTGACGCCCAACAACGTCGCCGAAGAGGATAAGGAATTTTTCTATTTTCAGACGCAGACGGACGCGGGCAAACGGCTTCTGATTTTGGAGTGCCGCATCCAACTGATTACGCAGATCGTGCGGTATATGCGGAAAAATATATTGGAAACGGAATTTAACAAATGATTTATCTGGATAACGCCGCGACTGCGCGCCCCGATATCGGGGCGGCGGAATCGGCAATGCGCTATTTAAAAGAAGACTTTTTCAACCCTTCGTCGATGGTTCGCGAAGGGTTTGAAATTCATAAAGAGATGGAAAAGGCGCGCGCGTCTTTGCTTTCGCACGTGGCGCGGAGCGAAACGCACGAACTCGTCTTTACCTCCTGCGGTTCGGAGTCGGATAATCAGGCGCTTTTTTCTGCGGGGCGGCGCGGCAACGTCGTTATAACCGAGGGCGAGCATGCCGCCGTGCACGCCGCCGCGGCGGAACTCGCGCGGCGGGGCATCGAAGTGCGCCGCGCGCGCCTCAACGGGAACGGCAGCGTGGACGTAAACGATCTTCTGCAAAAAGTCGACCGCAAAACTTCGCTGGTTTCAGTCATTCACGTCAATAATGAAACGGGCGCGGTCAACGACGTCGACGAGATTTCGCGTGCGGTCAAAGAGATCAACGGCAATGCGGTCTTTCACAGCGACGGCGTGCAGGCGTTCGGAAAACTTATATATCGGCTGGGCGAACATGTCGATCTGTATTCCGTGAGCGCGCACAAGATCGGCGGCGTGCGCGGCATCGCCGCGCTGATACGCAAAAAGAAGTGCGTGCTGCATCCATATATTTTCGGTGGGGGGCAGGAAAAGGGGCTGCGAAGCGGCACGGAAAATACCTTCGGCATCGCGCAGTTCGCTTTGGCGGCCGCCGCGAAATACGCGCGTTTGCAAGAAAATTACAGGCATGCCGAAGAACTTTCCTCCTGTGTGAAAAACAGTCTGGACAAGCAGATTTTTAAAATTATATCCACGGGAAACTGTTCGCCGTATATCGTCAGCGCGTCGGCGCGGGGGCTGCGCGGCGAAGTATTGCTGCACATGCTCGACGATAAGGGCGTCGTAGTCGGGACGGGTTCGGCGTGTTCCTCCAAAACGCGTTTCAGCCGCGTGATCCTTGCGACGGGCGCGGACGAGGCGACGGCGGACGGGATCTTACGCATTTCTTTCAGCGCGGAAACGACGATGGAAGAAACAGAGCGCGCGGCGGAGATCATCAACGGCTGTGCGCGTGAATTATACGAAAAGACGAGATAAATAATGGATAAAGTCATCATCATCCGCTACTGCGAGATATACTTAAAAGGAAAAAACCGCGGCTATTTCGAAAAGGTGTTCATGAACAACCTCGAAAAGTCGCTTTCGGGCATCCGTCACGAGATCAGGAAACCGAGCGGCCGTTACGTCGTCGAAAATTTCGACGCGCAGGATATCGGGCGCATACTCGAACGCCTGCAATGCGTGTTCGGCGTACATTCGATCAGCGTCGCCTATAAAGTGCCCGCGGAACTTTCCGCCATCGAAGAGGCGGCTCTCTTCGTCGCGCCCAAAAGCGGCACCTTCAAGGTGGAGAGCAACCGCGCGGATAAAAGATTTCCGCTCAATTCCATGCAACTAAACGCGCATATCGGCGGCAAGATTCTGGAAGCCGTTCCATCTTTGGAAGTGGACGTGCACGCGCCCGAAAAGACCGTTCATATCGACGTGCGGGAAAACGGAACGGCGCTCGTGTTCAGCGATTTGCAAAAGGGCGCGGGCGGCATGCCCGTAGGTACGGCGGGGCGCGGACTTTTGCTCATTTCGGGCGGCATCGACAGTCCCGTGGCGGGGTACATGATCGCCAAACGCGGCATGAACGTGGATTGTCTGCATTTCCACAGTTATCCCTATACCAACTTGCAGGCGAAAGAAAAAGTGGTGGAGTTGACGCGCATCCTCGGGCGCTACGCCGCAGGCGTCACGCTGTATACGGTGAGCGTCACGCATATTCAGGAAGAGATACACAAACATTGTCCCGAAGATATGATGATCACGCTCGTGCGCCGCTTTATGATGCGCATTGCCGAGCGGCTTGCGAAACAGATCGGCGCGCAGTGCCTCATTACGGGCGAAAGCCTGGGACAGGTCGCGAGCCAGACGATCGAGGGCATGACATCTTCCAACGCAGTCGTAAAGGAAATGCCAGTACTGCGTCCGCTCGTCGGATTCGACAAGACGGAGATCGTCGAGCGTTCCAAGGCGATGGGGGCGTTCGAAACTTCCATTTTGCCGTACGAGGACTGCTGTACGGTCTTTCTTCCCAAACACCCGCTCATCCGCCCTAAAATAGAGCTGGTCGAGGCGCAGGAAAACAAACTCGACGTGGAAGCGCTCATCGAAGAGGCGTTATCGACGTTGGAGATCATTCATCCGTAAATGTGTGCGGACGGCAATGTGCCGTCCGCTTGTTATTTTCCGCAAAAAAATTCGGGAAAGCCGCCTCGAGCGTTTTACAAGAGTGCAAGGATTGTGATATAATAATAAACGGATTTTTATCGGTTTGCGCCCGTATCCGCGGGCAGCGGCTTACATACCCACAGATATTCTATGAGGAGAGTTGATTATGGAACGTAAAGTAGGAACGGTTTCGCGAGGGATCCGTTGTCCCATCATAAGGGAAGGGGACGATCTTGCCAAAATCGTGGTTGACAGCGTTTTGGAGGCTGCCGAAAGCGAAGGCTTTTCCCTCCGCGACAGGGACGTGATCTCGGTCACCGAATCCGTCGTGGCGCGCGCGCAGGGCAATTATGCCTCTACGGAGGACATCGCCGCGGACGTGCGTTCGAAACTGGGCGGAGAGACGATCGGCGTTATTTTCCCCATTCTTTCCCGCAACCGTTTTGCGATTTGTCTGAAAGGCATCGCAAAGGGCGCAAAGAAGATCGTTCTCATGCTCAGTTATCCCAGCGACGAAGTGGGCAACGAACTCGTGACCTGGGATCAACTCGACAATGCGGGCGTCAACCCGTACAGCGACGTTCTGACTCTGGAAAAATACAGGGCGCTGTTCGGTGAAAACAAGCATCCCTTTACGGGCATCGATTACGTTGCCTATTACAGCGATCTGATCCGCGAAGCGGGCGCCGAGGTGGAAGTGATCTTCGCCAACAATCCCCGCGCGGTCCTGCAATATACGAAAAACGTGCTTACTTGCGACATTCATACCCGCGCGAGGACAAAGCGTATCCTCAAAGCCGCGGGCGCAAACGTCGTGTGCGGCATGGACGATATTTTAAACGCGCCCGTGAACGGCAGCGGCTGCAACGAGCGTTTCGGGCTTTTAGGCTCCAACAAGTCCACTGAGGACAAGATCAAACTGTTTCCTCGCGATTGCACCGATCTCGTGTACGAGATCCAAAAGAGCGTTCTGAACCGTACAGGCAAGCATGTCGAAGTGATGGTGTACGGCGACGGCGCGTTCAAAGATCCCGTGGGAAAGATCTGGGAACTTGCCGACCCTTGCGTTTCGGTGGCGAATACCGAGGGCCTGGAAGGAACGCCCAACGAGATCAAACTCAAATACCTTGCCGACAACGATTTCAAAGATCTTTCGGGCGAGGCGCTCAAAGACGCTATTTCCGAGAGGATCCGCGAAAAGGAAGATAATCTCGTGGGAAATATGGCGTCGCAGGGAACCACGCCGCGAAGGCTGACCGACCTCATAGGCTCGCTGTGCGATCTGACGAGCGGTTCGGGGGATAAGGGCACGCCCATTATTCTGATCCAGGGCTATTTCGATAATTTTACCGACTGAGGAAACAAAATGAAACAGGACATGATCGTAGTATTGGATATGGGCAGCACGCGCAACACGGACGTTGCGCGCGCGATCCGCTCGCTCGGCGTTTACAGCGAGATCTGCAATTTCGACGTAACGGCGGACGAACTCAACGCGATGCCCAACGTGCGCGGCGTCGTCGCCAACGGCGGCCCGAACGACGTCGTAGACGGTAAAAAGATCGCTCTGAGCGAAGAAGTGAAAAAAAGCGGACTGCCCGTCTACACTTTCGACTACGCGGAAAACGGAAGAATGAACAAAATGCCCGAAAGCGATCAAGAGATCGCCGAGGCGCTCCGTTCGTTCGTGTTCGACACCTGCAAAGCCGCCGCAAACTGGAATATGGAAAATTTCATCGCCGACCAGGTGGAGTCGATGCGCCGCCGGATCGGGGATAAAAAGGTCTTGCTCGCCTTGTCGGGCGGCGTGGATTCGTCGGTCGTCGCGGCGCTTTTATTAAAGGCGGTGGGCGAACAGTTGACCTGCGTGCACGTCAACCACGGGCTTTTGCGAAAGGGCGAACCCGAACAGGTCGTCAAGGTGTTCAAGGACGAGATGAAAGCCAATCTCGTTTACGTGGACGCGACCGACCGCTTTTTAAATAAACTGGCGGGCGTTGCGGATCCCGAACAGAAGCGCAAGATCATCGGCGCGGAATTTATCCGCGTATTCGAGGAAGAGGCGCGCAAACTCGACAACATCGAATTTCTGGCGCAGGGCACCATCTATCCCGATATCGTAGAGAGCGGTACGAAGACCGCGAAAATGGTCAAGAGCCACCACAATGTGGGCGGGCTTCCCGAAGATTTACAATTTGCATTGGTAGAGCCTTTGAAAATGCTCTTTAAGGACGAAGTGCGCGCCTGCGGCGTGGCGCTCGGCCTGCCCGACGCGATGGTCTACCGTCAGCCGTTTCCCGGCCCCGGGTTGGGCGTTCGCTGTCTGGGCGCGATCACCCGCGACCGTTTGGAGGCGCTGCGCGAATCGGACGCGATCTTGCGCGAAGAATTCGCCGCGAACGGTCTGGAAGGAAAAGTCTGGCAATATTTCACCGTCGTTCCCGATTTCAAGTCGGTGGGCGTGCGCGACAACGCGCGCTGCTACGATTGGCCCGTGATCGTCCGCGCGGTCAACACGGTAGACGCGATGACCGCCGAAGTGCCCGAAATCCCGTTCGCGATCCTGCGTAAGATCACCGACCGCATTCTTTCGGAAGTTAAGGGGATCAACCGCGTCTGTTTCGATCTTTCGCCCAAGCCTACGGCGACCATCGAATGGGAATAAAAAATATCGGACCGCCGCAAAATTTGCGGCGGTTTTTAGTTTGGGAGGAAAATTTTCATGCCACAGCAAGTCCGCGTCGTCGCTTACGACGCGCGTTGGGCGGATGAATTCCGCAAAGAGAGCGAAAAAATAAAAGAAATACTCGGCGGCGAGTGCGTCGCCGTGCATCATATCGGCAGTACCGCCGTCGAAGGATTGCAGGCAAAACCGATCGTCGATATCATGCCCGTCGTGAAAGATATCGGAAAGATCGACGCGTTGTATCCCGAATTCGAGGCGCTCGGCTACGAGTGTATGGGCGAATTCGGCATTGCGGGCAGGCGATATTTTCGGAAAGGCGGCGACGAGCGCACGCATCAAGTGCATATTTTCGAAGAGAGCAACCGCGCGGACATCGGACGCCATCTTGCCGTCCGCAATTATCTGCGCACGCACGAGGAGGAACGGCGCGCTTACGGCGAACTCAAAGAAACGCTCGCGCGGAAATTTCCGCGGGATATCGAAAAATACTGCGACGGAAAAGAGCGGTTCGTGCGCGCTTTGGAACAACGCGCGCTTTCCTGGAGTAAATCCGAACTCGGATTTTCGCTCGCGAAACCCTCCGTTTCGTTTGCGAAAGAACTCTGCAAACACGCGGATAATCCCGCGATCGCCGCGAATCTGCGCGATCTGTTTCCCAATCCCTACACCTTGCGCGACGCGGAAGGTTTTATGAAATTTTGCGAGGCGGAAGAGGGAAAATCGCAGTTTGTGCGCATCATCGTCGTCGATGAAAAGCCCGTCGGCTGCCTCTCTGCGACGTTCGGGCAGGACGTTTCGCGCCGCGACGCGGAGATCGGATATTGGCTGGGCGAAAATTATTGGGGGCATAATATCATGCCGCGCGCGTTGAACAGGCTTGCCGAAGAGGTGTTTTCCGAAACGGATATCGTGCGCTTGCACGCCGTTCCGTTTGCCTTTAACAAGGCGTCCTGCCGCGTGCTTGAAAAGAGCGGTTTCGCTTTGGAAGGGCGGCTGAAAAGCAGCGTATTCAAGAAAGGAAATTTGTACGATTCCCTGCTTTACGCGAGAATAAAAGAGCATTTTTGCGAATAAAATAGAGAAACGGGCGCATCCGAAATGATAAACAAAAAGAGCGGATGTGTCTGTTTTTTTATATAAACCGTGTAGCAAAAGTCACGATACATAAAAAAACGGTGAATAATTTTCGAAAACTATTTATTTTTACCCCGATGTGTGTTATACTAACACAGTATAACGGCAAGCGATTGAGCGGTCGGCGTTTTAGAGGAATTTATGGATCTTACCTTTACGGAAATGAAGAACTTAATAAAGAGCCAAAAGCAGCCCGACAAGCAGTTTTATCTCGATCTTCTCGACGAAGAAAAACAGCGGGAGTATGAAGACACGCGCGTCAGAGCGGTCATGACTTTGCTGAAAGCGGATTATATCAATCCCTTGAAGATCAAGATCAAAAACGACCGTGACGAGGCGGAGGCGATCAAAGCCGAACAGGACTTTTCCGCTGAAAATTATCAAAAGATCATCGCCATCAACGCGCACATCCGCGAACTGAAAGAACAGATCGAAGGCTACAAGGGCTTTTTCACCGAGCCGTATTTCGCCCGCATGGACGTCTATGACGATCAGGAGGGTTACAACAGTTATTATATCGGCAAGCGCGGGGACGTCAATCTGGAGATTGTGGACTGGCGCGCGCCGCTCGCCCGGAAATATTATCAGAAGAGCCAGATCAATTTTTCCATCAACGAATACGTCTACAAACTGATCTTGCGGCGGGCGCTGCGCACCGCGAACGGAAAACTCGTCGATTTCAAAAACGAATATCTGAGCCTTCGGGACTATCTGACCAAAGAGGAGATCGCGGGGCGCGACGAAGAGATCATTTTCGATCCATTCCTCAAAGAGATTTTAAAGACGAGGAAAGAGCAATCGGAAATTTCCGATATCATCGAAACCATTCAGGAAAAGCAATACGATATCATAACCAAGCCCGAGCGCGACAACTTTATTTTGCAGGGCTGCGCCGGAAGCGGCAAGACGATGATCATGCTGCACCGCCTCAGTTATCTCATGTACAACAACGAGAAACTGCGGCCGCGCGACGTGCTCGTCATCACGCCTTCCGATTCTTTCAACGATTTCATTGACGAACTGGCGACCATTCTGGAACTGGAAAAAGTAAAAACCAAGACCATCGACGAATACTTTATCCAACTTTTGCAAAACGCGGGCATCGACATTGCGGACAAGATAGATCATAACGCGAAACTGCCTATAAAATATCTCGAATACGTCTATTCCGAAAAGTTTTTGTCGGACGTGGAAGGCAGGCTTTCCAAAATGTACGACGGCATCGTAGGTATGTTCGTCAGCGAAGAGTGTACTTCCGTCATCGACAATGTAGCGGCGGGGTGTCGCGAACAGGACGAAATTTTTACGCACGTGAAAAACGCGAGCCTGCGCGTGCGCCGCGCGGTGCTCGGCGAGATCAAGGAAAAACCCGAGGGCGGGCTGTATTATACCAAGCCTTTCCGCGAACTGATGAACGCGGTGACGGCCGTCGAAGAATTTCTGCGCGTCGACTTAAAGAGCGAAAAAATCAAGAATTACAGTTATTTTTACAACCGTATCCTCACGTTTTATCGCTCCGCGCACGTCATTTACCGTTCGTCGGGCAAGATCGTCGACGCGGCGCTTACCGACCTTGCGACGCTGAAAGACCTCGTGGGCAGGGAGATCACCGATTTAAAGCGTTATAAAATTTTCAAAAACGGCGCGGAAGTGGAGACGTACGCGGACAGGATAGCCCGCCGCGGCGAACTTTTAAAAGAGATCGCCAAAACCGAAGAGCGTATACGCGAGATCGGCGATCGGTTCGGCGGCGTCTGCGAACTGTTCGAAACGCTCAAAGGCAACGCGAATTTCGTCGCCATCGGCAAATGCGAAACGACGCTCGAACTTTCGCGCATGCTCTATAAAGATATCGTAAAAAAAGCAAAAAAGAAATTCGGTATCGGCAAGGGCATGTTCAAGAGCGACGCCTATCTTTTGTGTCTAGTGTTATCCCTTCTAGGTAAACAACTTGAACCGCATTTCGGTCTGGTGTTCATCGACGAAGGGCAGGATATTTCGTCCAACGAATATAAACTGTTGAAAATGATCAATAAGGAGGCCGCTTTCAACGTGTACGGCGATCTCGCGCAGAACGTGACGGGATTCCGCGGCTTGCAGTCGTGGGAAGAGATCGGCATTCGGGACGTATATTACCTCAATCAGAATTACAGGAACACCAATCAGATCGTAGAATACGTCGCCGAGCGGCTCGGACTCAATATGCAGCCGATCGGCTTCGACGGACTGCCCGTGACTGCCATCGGTATCCGCGGCGTGAGCGGCTTTTTCAAGGATAAAAAGGGCTTGAAAGCGGTCATCGTTTCCGAGGCGGTGGCGGAACGGCTGTGCCGCAAGAGTTATAACGTGCTTTCCGAAACGGGTCGTATCTCCAAATCGAAAATCAACTTTATGACCGTCTACGAATCCAAGGGACTGGAATTTACCTCGGTCGCCGTGGCGGACGAGGGCATGACCTTAAACGAAAAATATATCGCTTACACCCGCGCTCTGAAAGAGTTGGCTGTGATCGAACTGAAAGACTGACCTATGCGTTATCATTATTTTTTACTCGATGCGGACGAAACGGTTTTCGACTTTATCGCCTCTTCGAAAGAGAGTTTGCGATACGCTCTTGCACAGTTCTCGCTCCCGTATTCCGATGAAATTTATTCGCTCTTTAAAAAACACAACGATGCCGTATGGCGCGAATACGAGCGCGGCGCGCTCACGAAAGCGCAACTGCGCGTCAAGCGTTTTGAATGTTTTTTTGCCGAACAGGGCGTTATTGCGGACGCCGCATCGGTGGACAAGATATATTTCGGCAAACTCTGTACGACGGGTTATCTGTTGGACGGCGCCGACGCATTTCTTTCCGGACTGAAAGAACGCGGCGAAATATACATGATCACCAACGGCACGACCGCCGCGCAGGAAGGCAGGATCGGCGCGAGCGGCATCGGCAAATATCTGGACGGCGTGTTCATTTCCGACGAACTGGGCGTTGCCAAGCCGCACAGAGAATTTTTCGATCAGGTGTTTTCCGCGGTCCGAAAAGATAAAAAGCGGTGCGTCGTGATCGGCGATTCGCTCTCTTCCGATATTCTGGGGGCGAACAACGCGGGGGTAGACAGCATCTGGTATAATCCGAAAGGGCAGAAAGAGGAGAGTTTCGCCCGTCCGACGTTTACGGCGGGCGGCTACGAAGATATTTTGAGGATCATAGATAAAAGTTAAAGAAAGACCGCTTTACCGCGGTCTTTTTCCGTATACGGCGGAAAAATAAAGTCAATAATATTTTGACGCAATACCTTGCCATAAATCGGCAATTATAGTATAATATTGATAATGAAACTTAGTGGACGGAAACAGTATGGCAAGTAAGAAATCGGCTAAAAATACTTTGAAAGAGGCGGTTACGCTCTCGTATAAACTGCAACGCTTTGTCAGTTACGCGGACTTTTTCAACCGCGTGCCGCTGTTTATTTCTTTGCAGGTTTCCAATCAGAGTTCGGAAACGATCGACGATATCGACGTCGTGATCGAAAACGTTTCGGGGCTTTTATTGCCTTTTTCAAAACATCTGGAACATTTACCTTTCGAAAGCACGGTAGAGATCGCGACGGAGGACGTTCTTTCGCCGCTGTATCTGACGGAGATTTCCGAAATCACCGTGCAGCCCGTTACCATAAAAGCGCTCAGCGGCGCTACGGTCATCGTGGAGGAGCGCGCGGAAGTGACCGTGCTGCCCTTCGATTATTGGAGCGGCCGCAGCGGCAACGCCGAACTTTTATCCTGTTTTTCCCGCCCAAAGATCGCAGACTGTCTGCGCGTCCTTTCCGAGGCGCAGGAACAGTTGAAAAAATGGGGTATCGCCTGCGAATGGCGCGGCTATGCCGAGGGCGATAAGAATAAGATCCGCCAGATCGCGGCCGCCATATTTTCCGTTTTAAAGAAAAATTCCATCGAAAAATCCGCGGCGGAATTTCAGTACGAAGATCCGATGCCCGTCGGGGATATCACCAAAATTTTGAAAACGCGCGTCGGGACCTCGTTCGAGTTGACGTTGTTTATCGTATCCTGTCTGGAATGCGCCAATCTGCACCCCGTTATCGTGGTCGGGGAAAAGAGCGTCAGTTGCGGCGTGTGGCTGTACGATAACTGCTTTTTGGACAGCGTGAGCGACGATACGGTGCTTTTGCAAAAGTACATTTCGGGCGGCATCAACAATATCAGCGGCTTTGACGTGGAGGACGTGTTTTCCGGGCGCAACGTCAATTTTACCGCCTCCGAAAAGCATTTCGCGCAAAAACTCGACGGCGGATATTTCGATACGGTCATCGACGTAAAGCGCTGCCGCCTCGCCCGCATTTATTCTCTGCCTTTGAAGGTAAAGGGCATCAAGGGTTACGAACTTCTGGGCGACGACGAAACGAATATCGAAGCGGCGCCGCAGAACCTTGCAGGCATCAAAAAATTGAGCGTGGACGGCAAGGCGACCAAAAACAAACAGTGGGAACGCCGTCTGCTCGATCTTTCCCTCAAAAATTCTCTGCTCAATTTCAAACCCGATAAAAACTGCCTGCACATAGTGAGTTCGGATATCAACGCCACATTCGGCGGGCTTTCCTCGCACAGCGAATACGCCGTTCTGGAAAAACCGACGGACGGCCGCGGCATGATAGACGATCTGTCGTTTTTCGGTTCCGCGTCCCGCCTTTCCGCACTGTCCGCGCTTTTGGAAGTGGAACTGAAAAATAAACGTATCCGCACCTATTCTTCCAAGGACGAGGTGAACGACGTCATGCGCTACCTCATCAAAAAGGCAAAAACAGCCGAAGAGGAGGCGGGCGCGAACGTCATCTATCTCGCATTCGGTTTTCTGAAATGGTACGAAAACGGCGTGGGAGAGCCGAAATACGCGCCCCTGATCCTTTGCCCCGCGAAGATCGAAAAGAGCAAGGGCGGCAAGGGCTATTCCGTACGCTTTACCGACGACGAAATGCAGGTCAATACGACGCTTTTGGAATTTTTGCTGCGCGAATATAAGATCGATATCCGCGGGCTGGACAATATCGCGTCGGGCATTCAGATCTCCGAGATCATCGCCATGGTGAAAATGGAGATCCTCAACATGAAAAACTGGGACGTCGTGGAGGAAGTGTATCTCGCCAATTTTTCCTTCGCGCGCTATGCCATGTGGAACGACGTCCGAAAAAACATCGATAAATTCCGCAAAAACCCGATGGTGAAATCCCTCTTGAACAACCGTCTGGAGATCACCAATAACGTGTTCGAGGACAAGGCGGAGGACGAATATCCCGCCGCCGAGGTGCTCTCGCCGATGGTGGCGGACAGTTCGCAGTTTTCCGCAATCGCGGAGGCGATCAACGGCGCGAGTTTCGTGTTGCACGGGCCGCCCGGAACGGGAAAATCGCAGACGATCACCAATATCATCGCGAACTGCCTCAATAAGGGCAAACGCGTGCTGTTCGTCGCGGAAAAACAGGCAGCGCTCTCCGTCGTCAAAAAACGTCTGGACGGCATCGGATTGGGCGATTTCTGTCTGGAATTGCATTCCAATAAAGTGGATAAGAGCGTCGTTCTGCACAATCTCGAAACCACGCTCGATTTAAAGTGCGAAGAGGAGGAGGGCGAATTTGCCGCCAAAGGCGAACTCATCGAGGCGCTTCGCAAAGATTTGAACGAACCCATCTCCGCGCTGCATAAAAAGCGCCGTTTGGGCGTTTCCGTGTACGAGGCGATCCTCATATATCTCAAAAATAAGGGCGCGCCCGACGTTTTGGACATCGAAAGCACGTTTTACGACAGTCTGACCAAAGAAAAACTGGAAACGTACGAAAAGATGCTCATGGAAGTCGCCGCCGCCGCCAAACAGTGCGGGGGCGTCTACCGCTCGCCCTTTGAAAACGTTAACCTGACCGAATTCGACAGCGACGTGCGCAATACTGTCTATTACAGCGCCGAAGTGATGATCGCGGAGATCCGCCATTTAAAGAATTATCTGAGTTTGTTCCTCGATTTTTACCGCCAGCGCGTGAGTGCCTTTACCGATAAAAAATTGCAGACGCTGGTACAACTCATCGAAGTGCTGCGCGGCGAGGAGATCAAGGAATATTTCGACTGCGATGAGAACGAGTTTTACGTGTTCTTCAACGCCAACCGCCGCCTCGACAGACTTTTGGGCAATTATTTCAAAAATTTCAAAGCGCTCATTCCCGTGGATGTTAACGAGGCTGTCATCGAGCAGGAACTGGATAACTGGGGCGACAATTACAAAAGTTCCAAGGTTTTGGGAACGCTCGCCAAACGGCTGAGAAAGGCCGCGATCGTCAAACTTTCTCCGCAGGAAGAGTTGAAGTATATCGGCATTGTCGCGCAGATATACAGCGACCTCAATCTGATCAAAACGAACACCCGTCTTTCCGCGAACTTTACCGACCGCGGAGGGAAGATCAATTTCAAGCGCCGCGAGGATTTCCTGGAACTGCTCATGCAGATGCACGCGCTCTGCGAAGGCGTGTTCATGGACTTTAACGCGGACAGTTTCAACAGCGTTTTGGTAAAATCCGTCGGCAGCGGTTACGCCGTCCCCATTCTCGACGGTTTGAAACAGGCGATCGCGGGATTCGAGGCGGGCAAAAACAATTTTGCCGCCGCCGTCAACGCCGATCCCGAAGGGTGGTACGACGAAGATCTTCTCGATTATTTCAACGACAAGGCGAGCGCGCTCATCGACAATATCGATATGCTCGCGGGCTGGTGCATGTTCAAGCGTATCTCGCACGAACTGGACGAGGCGGGGCTGACTTTTATCACCGATTCGCTCGCGAGCGGCGCTATATCTTCGGATAATCTTCTGGATAGTTTCCGCAAAAACGTATACCGTAATTTTCTGGAAACCAACATCGGCGCGGATGCCGTGCTCTCCAAATTTTCTTCCAGCGTTTTGGAGGAAAAGATCGAACAGTTCCGTGCGCTCGACGAGCAGTATTCCGAACTCGCAAGGGAGCATATACGCCGCGCGCTCATATCCCGGCTGCCTTCCACCTCTACGGAGGGGGCGTTGAGTCTGGAAGTGCTCGCGTTCCAGCGCCATTTGAAGAGCAATCTGCGCGGCATGACGCTGAAAGGTTTCTTTGCGGATATTCCCGAACTTCTCACCGCTTTGGCGCCCTGTATGCTGATGAGTCCCGTCACCGTGGCGCAGTATCTCGAACCCGAACCCGATCTCTTCGATCTCGTTATTTTCGACGAAGCGTCGCAGTTGCCGACGAGCGAGGCGATCGGCGCGCTCGCGCGCGCAAAGAGCGCGATCATCGTGGGCGATCCGAAACAGTTGCCGCCTACCTCGTTTTTCAGTTCGGGCTATGTGGACGAGGAAAATCTCGATAACGAAGATCTGGAAAGCATTCTCGACGACTGTCTTGCTCTGAGCATGCCCGAAAAGCACCTTACCTGGCATTACAGGAGCAAACACGAAAGCCTGATCGCGTTTTCCAATATCATGTATTACGGCTCTAAATTATGTACGTTCCCTTCGCCCGACGCGCTCGAAAGCAAAGTGCGGCTTGCGCTCGTGGAGGACGGCGTGTACGACAGGGGCTTTACCAAGCGGAATAAGGGCGAGGCGGACGCGCTCGTAAACGAAGTGATCCGCCGCCTGAAAGATCCCAAACTTTCGCAGTCGAGTATCGGCATCGTCACGTTCAGCACGGCGCAGCAGGATTATATCGAAAGGCGGCTATCCGACGCGCTCATCAAAAACCGCCTGGAAGACGCGGCGTTTGAGAGGGAAGAACCCATCTTTGTCAAAAACCTCGAAAACGTACAGGGCGACGAGCGCGACGTGATTCTTTTCTCCGTCTGTTACGGCCCCGACCGTACGGGCAGGATCTCCCTTAACTTCGGACCTTTGAACCAGGTCGGCGGTTGGCGCCGTTTGAACGTGGCCGTGTCCCGCGCCCGCGAAGAGATGGTCGTGTTCGCGTCGATGACCTCGGCGATGATAGATTTGTCCAAGACCAACAGCAAGGGCGTCGCGGGACTGAAAGCCTTTTTGGAATTCGCGCAGAAGGGCAAGACGACGCTCGCCCTCAACGCGGAAGAATTGCAGAGCGCAAAGAGCGGCATCGGCAAATATATCGCGCGCGAACTGAAAACGTACGGCTACGAATGCCGCTACGACGTGGGTATTTCCGAATTCAAGATCGACTGTGCGGTCGTCGATCCCAAGAACAAAAAGAGATTTATCCTCGCCATATTGTGCGACGGTTCCACCGCGTTCCGTTCGAGCGCAAAAGACCGCTGTATCTTGCAGACGCAGATCTTGAAACACAACAACTGGAACGTCGTGCGGCTGTTCAGCATTAACTTTATCAACAATCCCAAGCGCGAGATCAAGCGTATCAAGGATATTCTCGACCGCTTAACGGGCGTGGAAAAGCAGACGCGCGACTATCTGACCAAATATAAAAAGGCGTACCGCTACGCCAAACTCGAACAGCAGAACAATCTGGCGCAGTTTGTGACTTCGGGCGAAAACGACGCGGAGATCGTGGCGCGGCTCAAAGCGATCGCCTCGGCGGAAGAGCCTTTCAGCGAACAATTTTTGATGAAGCGGTGTCTGAATTCTTTGGGCGTTTTGAAATACGGCGCGAAAGTGGAAGAGCGCATGCTCAATCTCATCAATCTTTGCGAATTGAAACGGGAAACGCTGTGCGGCAAAACGTATCTGCGCAAGACGGATAAATGCCTCGACTGCGACTTTTACCGCTACGAGGCGGGCGAGCCGATCCGTAAGACCGAACAAGATTTCACGCCTTACGAGGTCATCGCACTCATCAAAGGGCTTTTGGAAAACAAAGTCAGTCTGTATTGCGACGAACTGATCGCGCTCGTGTGCACCGAACTGAAAGTGGCGCGCCCGAGCGACCGCTTTACCGAATTTATCAACCAATGCATCATGCTGGGCGTGCAAAAGGGCATCTTTATCCGCTCCATCAGCGATCGGATCAGTTTCTGTTAATATGAACGATACGAAAGAAGAACGAAAGGGATGGCTCAAAGGACGGGGCAAATTATTCAATTTTCGTCCCGTCCTCGCAATATCCTCGGGTTTCGGCTTGGGGATATTTTTGTGCTATGCTTTTTCTCTGCACGCCCTTTGGATCGGCTTGCTCCTTGCGGTCGGCGGCGGAGGCGCAGTTTGTCTGTTCCTTCGTAAAAAGGAGAAGAGCGCCTTGCCCGCGCTCCTGTTCGCCGCATTTTTACTGCTCATGTTTTGTCTGGGCGCGCTGTCCTTTTCCGCGCGCCTTTCTTCTTACAATGCGGACAACGCAGCGGAAGGGAGTTATACGGTTTCTGCAACGGTCAAGGATATCGCGGGCAAAAACAGCCTGTATTTGACCGACGCGATGCTCACCGACGGGGACAGCGTCAGGGCGCTGGGCGGGAATATCCGCGTTTACGTGAATTCGTTGTCCGACGAAATAGGGATCGGAACGAAAGTTTCGTTCGAGTGCGAGTTAAAACCGTACGATTCTTCCGCATACGGGCGTTTTAACGCGACGCCGATTTTGGAAAACACGAAATACATGGCGAGCGTTTCGGGCGACAAAATCATGGTGCGCGGCGAGAAAAAGTTCGACTTGTTTTATGCGGCGCGCGAACGTCTTCGGAACGTCCTTTTCGGTACGATGAGAGAGGAAGAGGCTGCCGTTTGCTACGCGATGCTGACGGGCGACGGCAGCGCCGTCGAAAACGGGCTTTTGCAAAATTTCCGATACGGCGGGGTCGCGCATATTTTCGCCGTGTCGGGATTGCATATCGGAGTCATCTATGCGATTTTGTCTTTTCTGTTGAAACGTATTCGCATGCCCAAACTTTTGCGGTGCGCGTTGATATTCGCGCCTCTATTGTTCTACGTCGGCGTCTGTCGTTTTTCGCCTTCTTCGGTACGCGCGCTCGTCATGTGCACGGTACTCATGTTCTCTAATGCGGCGGGATTGAAATACGACGCGCTCAATTCGGTTGCGCTGGCGGCGCTTGCCGTGCTGATCATCAATCCCGTATATCTTTTCGGCGTCGGCTTTTTGCTTTCCGTATCCGCCGCGGGCGGGATCATTGTGCTCGGCGGCACTTTTACCCGCGCGTTTCAAAAAATCAGGAGTCCTCGAAAACTTGCCTCATCCGCGGGCGTATGCCTGGCCGCGCAGATATCGACCTTTCCGCTTTTACTCGATTGTTTCGGGTACGTGTCCGCGCTCAGTCTGGTCACGAATCTACTGTTTATACCGGTCATCAGCGCCATATACGCGTTTCTCTTCGCCTTTTCGCTGCTTGCGTGCGTCATTCCCGCCGCCGCGGGCGCGCTCTTATATATCCCCGAACTCCTCGTGAGCGTCGCCGTCTTTCCCTTGTCGGCACTCGATATGAAGATTCTTCTCATCAGCGGCTTTTCGTTCGGCGGGTATATCGCGTTATGGTACTTCGTTCTGGCGGTCATGTCCGATAAGATCAATCTGCGCGCCGCGCCGAAAGCGGCCGTCTGTCTGCTTTTGTCCGCCGTATTGACGTGCGGCGTCGCTGCGGGAAACGGTGCGTTCGAAACGGGGAATGCGGTCTTTCTCAGCGGCGATTACAATGCAAGTTTCGTCTATATTCGTTCCGAGGGCGATTATCTCGTCTGCTTCGGAAAGCCTTCCGCTGCGTCCGCGCAGTCTTTTTCCCTTCGTTATCGCCTCAAAGGGGCGGACGGACTCATCGTTCTCGGCGGCGAAAAGGAGATCAACGCCGCCGTTCCCGTCATGCAGGCGGAAATCCCCGCAAAAACTTTGTACGCCGCGGAGCGCGGCGATTATCAGCAAAGTTTTCATTCGCTCGAAGTAAAAAATCCGCAGGGCGATTTTTATCTGGGAACGGCGCGAATGCGTTTTATCGACGAAAGCACGCTCTTTGCCGAATTTGGCGGCGTACGATATATTTTTGTCGGTAAGGACGCGGCGGCTGTATCGGGCGAATACGACGTGGCGGTTTCCGCAAAGGAAGACGGGCTGGACGGCGTTCGCGCGAAGGAAAAGATCTGTTTTGAAAGTGCTTCCGACAAAATCAGCGTCAAGCACACGGGAGACTTGCAAATCCGCGCGAAAGATGGTATAATTTTTGTGAAAAGGCGAGGTGTTTGATGAAGTTCGTAATGTTCAAAAAAAGTCTGGAAGAGGGCGTTTCGCCCATTTATCTTTTCGACGGAGAAGAAGAATATTTTAAAGAGCGGGGCGAAGATATGCTCAAAGAGCGCTATCTGAGCGAACCTTCGCTCAATTACACCTCGTTCAACGGAGAAAATCTCAAAGGGAGCGAGATGATTTCGCTCGTGCGCGCGGCGGAAAGCTTTCCCTTTTTAAGCGAAAAGCGTCTGGTCAAAGCCGTCGATTTTTACCCGACGGAAAAAGAATACGAATCGTATTTGAAGAGTTATTTCGAAAACCCGCAGGAAAGTACTATTCTTTTGATCGTAAATTCCCGCGCGCCCAAAGGGAAAGTGATGGATCTCAAAAAGATCAAAACCGTGACGCACGTGGACTGCTCCAAAGCGGACGACGAAACGGTGATGCGGTGGATCTTTACGCAATTCAAGAGGGCGGGTATTTCGGTCGATGCCGAATGCTGCGAACGCATCGCGCGCTATTGCCTTTCGGATATGTCGCGCGTGGCGGGCGAAACGGAAAAACTCAAAGCGTACGCCTTGCAGGGCGGTGAGATCACCGCGCAGGTCGTAGACGACGTCGTGTACCGCGACACGGATTACAAAATGTACGAACTGACGGGCGCCATCGCGCGCAAAAATTACACGGCCTATCTGTCCGTCATGAACGAACTTTTAGCCAAGGGCGTGGACGAGATGAATATTTTGAACGGCGTCTGCAATTATTTCCGTACGCTGTTCGAGATCGTCGCCATGGGGCGCAGCGACGCGGACACCGCCAATCTGTTGGGGCAGAAAGAATATTTCGTGAAAAAACAGCGCCAGCAGGCAATGATGATGAGCAAACAGCGCGTCAAAGATTGTTATCTGAGCGTGTTCAATGCCATTAACGACGTGAAAAACGGTAAAATTTCTCAAACGGGCGCGCTTCTTTGCGTCAATGCGGCGATTTTTTTCGGCGCATGACAGAAATTGCGCGGCAAGTTGTGCAATTTGCTTTCTTTTTTTCACAAATTCATGTAAAATAGATATGTGTAAAACCAGGTTTACGGAGACAGGGCGATGCAGGAATTTTTGCAAAAAATAACCGCGGTATTCGCGGATTTCAATATCGTCGACGCGTTGGAGATCTTTTTGTTCGCGTTGGTGTTTTATTACGTTTTCAGGATCTTGAAGATGAGCAACGTACGCCACGTCATCGCCATCATTTCGATTTTGGTGTTGGCGACGGGCACCGTATTTCTCTTTTCGGAAAACATTAACAATCAGATCTATTTCATCGTGCCTCTCGTTCTGGTGGGGTGGATCTTGATGACTTTTAACGTGGAAGTCAAGCGCGATATCCTAAGCATGAATACGTTCGTCAATTATACGGAACTTGCCAAGCATCAGACGACCGCTTCGAAGGACGAGGTGGAGCGCTATATCGGTGATATCATCAAGGCGTTGCAGAATATGTCCAAAGACAACATCGGCGCGCTGATCATTTTATCCAACGATAATCTGCCCAGGCAGGTGCTGGATAGCGGCGTCACGTTGGACGCCAATATTTCCACGCAACTCATCGAGGGGATATTTTTCCCCAAAGCGCCTCTGCATGACGGCGCCATGGTCATCAACAATTATAAAGTACAGGCGGCAGGCTGCTTTTTGCCGCTGACGCAGAACGTCAACATTCCCAAAGAACTGGGCACGCGCCACCGCGCGGGGATCGGCATTACCGAAACTTCCAACGTGATCGCGCTTATCGTGTCCGAGGAAACGGGGATCATCACCATAGCCCAGCGCGGAAAAATTTCGCGCTATGCAGATTACGATCTGCTCAGGAAAACGCTCAACGATTATTACTGGAAAGATCTGAGCGCGGACGGGAGGAAAAAATTATGAGAGAAAAGAGTTTTTGGAGAAAGATCGCCGGAATTTTTATTGATAACGTGCCAATCAAATTGCTTGCGATCGCGCTCGCTGTCTTTGTGTTCATCGTGATCAATTTCTGACGGAGTATCGGATTCAAATGTACGAAAGCTGTATTAAAATACCCGAAATCTTATTGCCTGATGTGGAAGACATGACCGCGTGGGCGGTCATCGCCTGCGACCAGCATACCTCGGATGAAAAATATTGGGAAGAACTGGACGTTTCGATCGGCGAAAAGCCATCGTCGCTCCGTCTGATCCTACCCGAACTGTATCTGGAAAGCGACTGTGATAAAAGATGCGCGGCAGTCTTTGCCGCCATGCGGAAATACCGTGCGGAGAACGTGTTCAAAAAATTGCCCGCGGGCTTTGTGCTCGTGGAGCGCTCTACATATTTTTCGCCGACGAGGTTCGGCATCGTTCTCGCGCTCGATCTCGAACGCTATTCCTATGAGAAGGGGAACACCGCGGCGATCCGCGCCTCCGAGGCGACGATCGTCGAACGCATACCGCCCCGCCTGAAGATACGCGAGGACGCGCTTTACGAGTTGCCGCATATAATGGTACTGTACAACGACCCCGAAGATATCGTCCTGAAAGATTTGAAAGCGCAGCGTAAAGATCTCCCTTTGCTGTACGATTTCGATTTGAATATGAAAGGCGGTCACGCGAAGGGATATTTCGTGCAGGACAGCGAAAGAGTCGCGCAAAAACTCGATTCGCTCTGCAATGAGGACGGGCTGTTGTTCGTCGTGGGCGACGGTAACCATTCGCTCGCTACGGCTAAGGCGCATTGGGATAAGATCAAACAAGATCTGTCGCCGAAGGAGCGTGCCGATCATCCCGCGCGTTTCGCGCTCTGCGAGGCGGTCAACGTCTACGACGAGGGCATCCGTTTCGAGTCCATCAACCGTATCGTCAAGGGGGTAGACGCGGAAAAGTTCGTTAAGGGTATCCGATTTACGGGCGGACAGGACGGCGCATTGTATATCAAAGGGAAAAGACAGGCCCTCAAGGTCGATGACGACATCGCCCGCGCCGTGGCGGAAACGGACGCCTATATCGATGCGTATATCAAGGCGAACGGCGGAAAAGCAGATTACATTCACGGGGAGGACGCCGTGCGCGAATTGACGGAGAAAAACGTCGGTTACGTCGGCATCGTTCTGCCGAAAATGGATAAAGGGGCGCTGTTTACGCAAGTCGTAAAGTACGGCAATTTGCCCCGCAAAACGTTTTCCATGGGGGAGAGTGCTGAAAAGAGGTACTATATAGAAGCCAAGGAGATTACGAAATAATCATGAGTTTAACAGTTTGCAAATTCGGCGGCACCTCACTCGCGGACGGCAACAATATACGCCGCGTCACAGAGATCGTGAACGGCGACCCTTCGCGCAGATTCGTCGTCGTTTCGGCGCCCGGAAAGCGGTTTTCCGACGATATCAAAATTACCGATCTGTTATACGCCTGTTATAAAGAGAGCGTGGAAAAGGGCGATTGTTCGGAAACGTTCGCCAAAATCAAAAAGCGTTTTCACGCCATTGTCGAAGAACTCGGTCTGGATATGGACATCGAGGCGATCCTGCGGGAAACGGAACGGGAGATCGACCGACGCAAGAGCGTGGATTTCACCGCATCCCGCGGAGAATATCTCAACGCGCGCATCGTAGCGGCGGCGCTCGGCGTTCCCTTTATCGACGCGCAGGACGTCGTGTTTTTCGATCGGAAAGGCCGTTTCGACGAAAAGAGATCCTATCCGCTGATCAGCCGCGCGCTGACGAAAGCGGGACGCGCGGTCGTTCCCGGATTCTACGGTACCGACGCGGAGGGGAATATCAAGACTTTTTCCCGCGGCGGCAGCGATATCAGCGGTTCCATCGTCGCGGCGGCGATGAACGCGGATCTGTACGAAAACTGGACGGACGTGAGCGGTTTTCTGGCGTGCGATCCCCGCATCGTCGAGCATCCCGTCAAGATCGAACGCATATCCTATAAAGAATTGAGGGAACTCTCGTACATGGGCGCGAACGTTCTGCACGCGGAGGCGATTTTTCCCGTGCGGAAACTGGATATTCCCATTCAGATCAAAAACACCTTCCGCCCGCAGGACGAGGGAACGCTCATTCTTCCATCGAAAAAATATGTGGCGAGCGGCAACATCGTGACGGGCGTTGCGGGGAAAAAGGGTTTTACCGTCATTTTTCTCGAAAAATCTCTGATGAACGGCGAGGTGGGCTTTGCCCGCAAGGTGCTCTCCATTCTGGAAGAGGACAACATCTGTTTCGAACATATGCCGTCGGGTATCGATACGCTTTCGCTCGTGATCGAGAGCAGTTTTTTGAAAGAAGGCGTGCTCGATAAACTCGTGGAGCAGATCAAAGAAGCGGTTTCTCCCAGTTACGTGCGCGTGCTGCACAACGTGGCGCTGGTGGCGACGGTGGGGCACGGCATGGCGTACAGCGTGGGAACTTCCGCCAGGCTGTTCGGCGCGCTTTCCCGCGCAAATATCAACGTGAAGATGATCGATCAGGGTTCCAGCGAGATCAATATCATCGTCGGCATCGACAATGCCGATTACGAAAAATGTCTGAAAGCGATTTACGGCGAATTTTTCGGCGGCAACCGCTCGGAGAATACTATTTACTGAACAGGTGTATTTTGAAAGATTTGCTTATCAAAAAGTCACTGTATATCGGCAGTTATATCGTGGCGGCGCTGATCATCGAATTTATTACGTTCAACGTGATCGGCCTCGCCGTTTTCCCGACGTATTTTTGGCTCGATCTGGCGATTCTTCTCTTTATCGGCGCGGTCATTTTCATCGTGCCCAGTTTTGTCGCGCAATCGATACTGATCTGTCTTATGCTCTTGATACAGGTCGTGTTGGCGGTCGTGAACGAGGCTCTTTACAGTATGAGCAATATGGTGTTCAGTCTGACCATGCTCAATCTTGTAAAGGAAGTGGGCGGCGTTTTCAACAACGATTTCGTCAATTACTTTCTCGGCGCGGGACTGCTCCTGATCGTGGCTGCGGAAGGCTTTCTTTTGTGGCGTATGCGTAAGATCGGCGCAAAGCATTCTTTCAAATGGCAGGCGGTCGTTCTTCTTTTGAGCGTATTTTGCCTTACGTCGGGCTTTTCGTCCGTGCTGTATTTTGTTTCGCTCGATTCCTTTATCACGACCGAGGCGTCGGACAACCTGTATATTTATAAGGACGATACATATCTTTTCGACACCCAGTTTATCGGGACGAAAGCGTATAAAAAATTCGGCACGTTCGGGTTCTACTATAAAAATATCGGAAATTTCGTCAGCGGCGACGGTAAAAAGAGCGCCGAACAACAGGACGAAGAGACGGCTTTAAAAGCGCTGGACGATTATCTTGCGGAGGGGCGTTTCAATTCTGATCTGGACGCGCTCGATCTGACGCCGTACGGCGGCAACGGGGCGCTGCGCACGGGAACGTTGAACGGTCAGAACGTCGTGCTCGTCGTGATCGAATCTGGCGAATGGTACGCGATCAACGGCGAATATACGCCCACTCTGTACGCGCTCGCCACGCAAGGCGTTTCGATGACGCAGTATTATGCGCGCGATAAGACCAATCATTCCGAGGCGATGTCGATTCTGGGCAGTTATCCCGCGCTCATCGAAAATACGATCACTTCCTCCGTCAGCAATCCGCAGGGGCTGATCGGACATTCTTTTGATTTTTCCCTTCCCAATATTTTGCAGGAAGGCGGTTATACGACCAATTATTTTCACGCGAACGACGGCGATTATTACGGCAGGAACGAAACATTTGCCGATTTGTACGGATTCGACTACGCGCATTTTTTGGATACCATGGAAAGGTTGAAGGGCTATTACGACAAGAAAGAGTTCATCGATCTGGACAGGGACAGCGAAGTCCTTTCCCAGTACATAGACGATTTTTCCAAAAAAGACGCGGGCGATGAAAACTATTTTTCCATGATGATGACGCTCATCAGCCACGGCAGTTATAACGATTTGATTCAGTACGGCGATTACACCACGGTACTTTCGGAAAAAGAAAAAGAGGACTTTTCGAAAAATTGCTCGGTCAAGGGACAAGAACGCTATTACGAGCGCATCGATGATTTCCCGCATACGTACGTGAACGAGGCGCATCGTCTCAACGTTTCCAAAACCAACGAAAAGGGAAAACTGACGGACGCGTACCTGCGCTATAAGCGATATCAGGCGGGCGTCATGGATCTTGACGTAGGCGTCAACCGCCTTATTCATCAACTGGAGGCGAAAGGGGAACTCGACGATACGGCGTTCGTATTCTATGCCGATCACAACTGCTATTACAATCAACAGAACTATCTGCTCAAAGATATCCCGACTACCGAATACTGGAATACGGAATTATATAATATTCCGTTCTTTATCTGGTCCGGGAATTGCATGGATCTGAATATCGGATCTGACTTGTACAAGGGGCTTACATATACGAATACGGACGAAAACGTGCATTCTTCCTATACAGGCGATTATTATTATGACATAGATCATCGCTGTGCGGGGGAAAATCTCGGCGGCATACAAATTTCTAAGTACTGCAATTCATTCGATATTCTTCCCACGTTGCTCGATCTTTTGGGCTACGATTTCAATTTGAACTTATATCAGGGCGTGAGCGTTTTCAAAGACGCCGAATCGGTATTTATCAGCCGCGAGTCGGGAATGTTCGATGCAAATATCTATTCGGACGGCGACAGCGTTTTTGTGAAGGCGCTGCCGAGAGCCTCCGAAACAGACCCGCTTTACTCGTTCGACGGGCAGATCTGTTTCAACGGTGACGCCGTATCGATACGGCTCGACGGCGAAGCCGTCGAGATGGACGCTTCCGGACTGGAAAAATATTTGTTTACAGACAGCGCGGGCGATTATATCGTGTACGATCTGGACGCGATTTTGAGCACTGCCCCCGAGGATGCCGACGCGGTAGATATGAGAGATTGTTTATCCGACGGTGTGAACGAGTTTTTACGCCGCACGAGCGAATATTATAAAAAACAGGAATTTTTGGAAATGATCTATAAATACGATTATTTCCGTACCCGTTCCGCAGAAGAACTGATTTTCAAATAAAAAGAAAGCCCGACGAAACATCGTCGGGCTTTTTCCGCAAAAAAACTGTGCAACCGCCTTTGAAATAACGCGCCGAAGCGTTAAAACCGCAGGTAACTCCTTCAAAGCTACCTTATGGCACACGAACAAATCCGCTTAGTGCTGCTATATCCCTATCCTGACACGGTTCACGGCGGTCCGTTGCATAAGACCTTGAAATCAACATCCCTTACGGAGCGCGGCCTTCCACGCGCTAATCCGGGGGCGGTATTCGGTTCTGCTGTAGCGGATTGCAGATACAGGGCACCGCTGACTCCCCACCTAGCACAGCGTAATCATTTTACCTTAAATCGCGGGATTTGGCAACTGATTTCGCCCGATTTGCATAAAAAAATAAAGGGCAAAATTATTTTCGTAAAGTCAAGTAAATTTATAGAATTTTTTTGAATTTTCAAAAAAAATTTTTTCGGCGTAGTATAATGAGAGCGAAAACCGCCGTTTCGGACAGAAAAAACAGGCTTATTCCGAACAGGAATAAGCCTTTACCGATTTTCCGTGTACACCAAAACAACCGTCTTTCGGCGGCTTCTTGAAAGTGTACTTTCAAGTTTACTGTAAAGCGGCTATCTGCTCGTCAAACCGTTCGGCAGACGTGGTATAGCCGAATATCTCACGCGGGTATCGGTTTACCCAATCTTCGACCGCCCGTATTTCCTCATCGGAAAACTTCGATATGTCAGAGCCTTTCGGAATACGCCGCCGTATTTCACGGTTAAGCCGTTCGTTCGAGCCGCGCTCGCATGAAGTGTACGGGTGACAATAATACACACGCACCCGCTTACCGCGATAAGACGATTTTTCCATACCGTCAAAATCGGAGAACTCCGAGCCGTTATCGACCGTGATTGTCTTAAAGACTTTGCGGAAAAGTTTGCCGTACCGCCGTTCCAACATGTTCAGACAGCGGATAACGCTTTCCGTCTTTCTGTTCGGCATACGGAATATCACTTCTTTGCGCGTGAGCCGTTCGGTTAGAACTAAAAGGACATGGCGGGTACGTTGCTTACCTACCACGCAATCCATTTCCCAATGCCCAAACTCTTTACGCTCTGCAATCCCCGCGGGGCGTTTTTCAATGCTCGTACCTTTCGGCGGGCGTTTCGCTTCTGCTTTGCGGTAGTGCTTCCTACGCAATCCGACGGGCAAGTCTTTCATTGTAATATTCATAAAAATGCCGTCGGCTATGTATCGATACAACGTCGCTTTGCTTATGCGGGTACGAAAGAGATTGTTTCGGTTAATCTCGCCAAGTACCGCGCAAGGGGAAAGACCGTCCACAAGCACCCGCTTTTCGATATAGCGGACAAAATCATAATCGTTGCCGAGTTTCAGCGGTCGACCTTTCGCCGTCATCGCCAAATCATATTTGTCTTGTGCTATCTGCGCGCTATACGACTGCACCTCTTTGTAATGCGCTTCGCCGTAGTACCCCGACCAACTGCGCACCTTTTTGTAATAGATACCGCGTTTAATCTCTTTATAAACGGTAGAAAGGCAAACACCAAGTTTTTCGGCAATCACCTTTTTGCTTAAACCCGCATTCACGCAATCTTCGAGTAAAAGCCGTTGCGTTCTCGTTAAATTCTTCGTTCCTTTCTTTTTCATCGTCCGTACCTTTCCTTTCTTTTCACTTCAAAACTTTCTTTTTTTTATTATAACATTCACGACGGGGAAATACCCCATTTTGACCACAGAGAGCAATACGCGCCACCTTGTACTATACGAGCGCCGCGCTTCGCGCGGCGGTACAAGGTGGCGCGTATTGGCACACACGAAACGCCTTTTTGCACCGCAAAAAGGGCGGGTTTCGCGCTAAATCGCTTGCGAAACGCCGCCCTTATTCTTTGCGTTGCCGAAAAAAGCGGGGATTTCGCGGGATTTATCACCTCAACACCTTTTTTCGGCAACGCCAAAATACGCCGTATGTAAAGCCATAGGCGCAAAACAGACTTTTATAAACACCGCAATTCGCTTATGCGACTTGCGGACTTCGGCTCAATAAATCAAGAATGGATATTTGCTTCGGTTCGTAGTGCATAATATCGCGTTCCCAATTCACCGTATCATCGAACAACACGAACTTTTGCACATAATCGAACATATGTGTTGCAATTTCCCGTGCGGGCAATTTCATGCAAATTTCCGAACGTATGCCGCGACTGTAAACTATCCTTTCGCCTGTTTTGCTTATGTACTTCAACAAATAACTGACGGCGTTGCCGCTTCTCATTTCCATATCGTTTAATTCCTCAAAATCATTTCTTCCGAACGCTTCTTCAAAAAAACTGTTCGGGTGCGACACCTGCATTTTGCCCTGCGCGGTGCTATAATCTTCTTTTTCCGTTATCTTGCCTATCATTTCCCCGTCGGGCACATACATAAGGGCATGGAAGTGCAATCTTCCCGTTTCGGGCGCACGCTCAAACACGCCCATATACTTCCACCCGCGACGGGTATGAAGATTAGAAAGGCATTTGCGCAACTTCTTCTTAAAACTTTCTTCCGAGTGCTTTTCATCGGCGTAAGTAATCGTTACAAACCTATTCCAACGGTTAATATAAGCCTTGCGGCGAAACCTTTTAGCGCGGTGCTGATAATTATTGCGTTGCCGTTTTATCCGCGCCGCTATGCTTTCATCAAGAGTTTCATAATTGCGGTACACTTTCAAAAAGCCCGACTTGATATAAGCCGTTAACGGTTTATCGCATTTCGTATCTTTCAGCCCCTCTTTCAAAGCGGCATAATACAGACTGTCGAACAGAATATCCAACGCCTCATTGCTTTTCGCGTGTTCGGGCGGCTTTTTCTGCGACGGAATAACGCGCGTTGCGACATAATGCGAGCCGTCGTTATAAATCTTATACCATGCTTCATCGGGGATTTCGGGCGTTTCGGGTAAGTTATTGAAGAACGGAAAAGGACAATCGTTTCCGTCATAAGGCGTTAAAACAGCCGTGCTCATTTATATGTACCTCACTTTGTAATCAGTCTGAAACACTCTTGCAGAGAGCAATACCCCTAACGGGGAATTAGCAATTAAAAGAGAAAGTATCTCTCATTTCTTTTTACGTTCATTTGCCATATCGCGATACCCGCACATGATACCCTTTGAAAATTCTTGCCCGTCGCGGGCGTAAACGCTTGCCATGTTTACAAGGCTTTTTGTCAGCATTTTACCCTCATCGTCCTGTTTCGTGTAATCTCGATAGAGCGACACCCCGCAAACATATCCCGACGAAAACAAACCTTTGCGGCGTTTGTTATATTCGTATTTTTCTTTTACTGTCCGTTTCATCTTTTTACCTCATTTTGAAAGTGCATTTTCAATTTTGATTATTTTCCGAAAAGCCGTTGACTTTTACAGAATTTTGCATATAATAGTTAATAGAGTAGCGGCGGGGGCAATCCCTGCGCAAGCCGCTCAAAATTGTCGGACACCCTATTCGCGGGTTGTCGCAAATCCCGTCTTGATTGCCCAAGGCGGGTATTTTTTATTTATGAAATTTATCCACAAACCAACTATGCCGCCGCTTCATTTTCTTATAGCCGATATTTTTTATATCGGCTATTTTTATGCCGTTTACATTGCCGTCTAAGTTGATTGCCGACCAAAGCGAAAAATCGCTGTCTTTCTTCGGGACGGGATATAGATACCCGCGCTTGACCTTTTCAATTTTCCACGGCACAAATTCAGTCAAAGGCTCTCCATAGTCTGACGGTCGATATTGTAAAGCCTGTGGCGGTGTACCGTCTTGACGATTGTGCCGTCCGAGAAAGTCCAAATATCGTATTCGGTATGGCTCTTGTTTTCATCGCTGTCCGAATAGGTGATTTCGTCTGCTTCCAACTTCATGGAAACGGGATTGAACGAAAGCACCTTTTCGCCAACGGAAAGACTGTCAATGCGCTTTTGCGTACCGTCCGACATGGTTATAAGCATATCGCCCGTAAGACACGAAACATGGATTGAAAGATTTATTTCATCTTCCTCTGTCGAGCCGTCCGAAAGGGTAACCGTTACTTTCAATTTACCCTCAAAATCGTGAATATCCGTATCGGGAATATTGAGAACAACCGAACTGCCGTTTGCAGTTATTGCCGCTATAACAATGCCGTCACCCGACATTTCGCTTTTGTCAAGCGTAAGGCTACGGACAGAATATCCCTCAACGGCTTGATAGGTATAAAGCGTAACAGAATAATCCGTAGTTCCCGTGGAAATTGTTTTACCGTTCGCAAGGTTTGTAATTTTGCTTTCGGAAACAGGCGGTTTTTCTTCGCCGCCGTCATCGCCGCCCTCGTCCGTTTCCGTATCGGGATTAGTATCGGGCAATACGGTAATCGTACCAAAATCGTCGATAATGATTTCCATGTCGCTCATGCGGTCGTTGGTAAATTCTTTTTCGGCAATCGTTACGACTTCGCCGCTTTTTAATACGATTGTTGCCGTTCCGCTGTCCTTATCGGTAGTAACCTTTACGCTATTACTGCCGCTTGCAAGAATTTCGACCTTACCCGTTTTCGTATCAAAATTCATTACTTCGCCCGCCGCAAGCGTTACCGTCTTTTTCGATTGAGAGGGGGAAACGATACCGTCAATCCAATCGTTTATTCCGTTGCGGATATTGTCTATCGCGGAACACCCCGTAAACAGCGGCATAGCCGCCATAGAGCCGCAAAATATCGCAAGGGGGAATATGACTTTTTTCTTATCCATAACCTTAATACCTCATTTTTATCTGTTTACCGTTACGGTAATCTGATTTGCATACCCCGATATTTCCGTAAAGGTAACGCCGTTTTCGTCCTCAATCGGCGTAATCATAACTTTCACGTATTCCGCGTTTTCGGGAATAGTACTGCTATAATCGGCGGAAAGTTCATCCGACGAAGATATAAATTTCTTGTCGGTATCATAAAAAAACAACTGATATGTAACCGTAGGCTCTTTGCAAACCTTGACCGTCAAACCGTCCACGGAAACAAAATCTTTCGTGCGAATAGCCGCATTGTTTTCTTCTTCCGCGCCCGTTTCGTCAAGCACGCCGATTTCATACGAAAGGCTTGTTAATTCAACCGTCTTTATTTGACGGTTCAAAACGACTGCCATGCCCGCAAAACCTATCGCAAGCAATATCACAAGTGCAAAAACGATAACCCATTTGATTTTATCGCTTTTCTTATGCGCGCTTAAACTGTTCTTGTATGCCATTTTCTTTTTCACCTCTTAAAATAATATTTATCACCGAAACCGTAATGAAACTCACGGCTCGTAACAGCAGAGTTCATCTGCATATCGAAAGTATCTCCGACGGGCGATTTTACCACACGCCCGCCTTTGACCGTGCCGTTCGGGTAAAAGGCTACATACTGCCCGTTATACCCGCCTTGCCTGTAAACTATATCACGCATACGCTTTTCCGCATACGCGCGGGAATTTGCGATGATTTTGATGCGTTGCGGCAACATACGATAAACGTTCTTGCGCCACATATCAAATTCCAATTCGTAACGCTTCGGCATATCCGTTACCTCGCGTTTCTCTTGCGCCGTTGCCAACCCAATTTTGCCGCATAACTGCGCCGCGCCGCCCGTATGTAGTTTTCGTGTCCTGCATTCCAATCGACATACCATTCGGACTTTTGCCGACCGTCGGGGGAAATAGAGGAAAACGTGTCATACGGCTCGTTGTGCCTGTACTTGTCGCGCTTTTCCAAACGGTGGGAACGCTCGAACGGCAAGCCGTGTTTATCAAGCACATACCCCGCCTGTTTGCGCGAAATCATCTCTCGTTCCCGCGATACGGGAAACCAACGCCCGCCGCGATTGACATATTCCGTTTTCGTCATAGGGAACAGTTTGCGGTCGTTGCTATAATAGGGAATTTTCTTTGCCATTGAGTTTTACCGCCTTTTACCCGTTTCAAGTCGCGCTTTCAAACCGTTCTTATAACCGTAATAAACAACGGCGTCCGATTTTGTCATATGCCCTCGACTACGCTTTATTTCAGAACATATAGCCCGATAATTATTTTCTGCCCAAGGGTCATTATACCCGTCAAGCCAATGTTTAGAATAATAACGCTGATTATCAGACACCGCCGAACTCGTCGCACGATTTTCGTGATAATTTACACGTTCCGCGACAGAATATTTTCTCCGCTTTGCCATTGTGTCACCTCACCTTAAAACTTCGACGTATAGCCGTCTTTGCAAATCTTCGTCCGACCGCTACCGTATACCGTACCCGTTCGGCATTGATTTTCGCGCTTGTAATAAGCGGCGTTGCCATAAGAAATGCAATAACTATCGCCGTTTCGGGTATTCTTTTTAATCATCTGTTTCGCTTCCGTCAGCGTTCTCGCCTTTCCGAGATAGAAGTCTGCCGATCCGTACTCTTTCGGGCGATATTTGTTGACATACACCGAATATTTTGCCATTGCCTTTTAATACACCTCGTTTTCAATTTTTTGTTTAACTTCCTCGTAACTTTCAATCGTATCAATTACAGAAATACCGCCTTTCGGCTTATCCGAACAACACGCGCTTTCAAACTCAATCACGGCATGACCGTCATTGCTTTCCATAATTGTCTTTATTCCGCTTACGGGAAGAACCAATCCCAACTCGTCATACGCTACTCTTACTTCAATAAATCCTTTCAATCCCTTTCCGTCCTTTCCTTTTTATTGTTGCAATCTCAAAACATTCCGAATAAATCAATAAAGCCACCCGTAAACGACACCTTACGCCGTTCACGGGCGGCTTGTCGCTTTCTTCGGAAAACCGCTTTGCTTTCAAAAAAGGGGAGATTGCTTATCCCTGTTTTTGAAAATATACTTTCAATTTTTTATGCTGTTTTCTCACCCCCTAAACTGCTGATTATACAAGCAAGATAGGCTTTGTCGCTATCCTGTTTCGGACGAATTTTAATCGACACGATTTCGCCGTTTGCGTCAACGCCCTGCGCTTCGTAAACCATATAATACGACACTCTACCCGAATTTGTTTCGCTTGCTTCTTCGTGCATAACAAGTTCGACCTTATCCGAGATGTCGAAAAGCATATCCAAAAATTCATAGCCGCCCTTATCTTTTGCGGCAAATTCCGCTTTCATCTCGCGACCGTATTTTTTACCGCGAACCACATACGACCAAAAAGAGCGACCGTCGCGCATTTTGAACGTTTCGCGCGTGAGATACACGGGCGGGCGTTTGTTTTCTGCTGTCGTTGCAATCTGTTCCGTTGCCTTATTTTCCGTTGCTTCCGTTACCATTCCGTTCTGTTCCTTTGCCATTTTTTGATTTTTCCTTTACGTTTTTGCCCGTCGGCATATTATTCCGAGTTTATCGGTTACAATAACGGGGCGGAGGTTTACCCCGTCATTGTTTCGCCGTACTTTCAACGGCTCATCAGACCGATTTTCTCTTCGGTGGATAAACTTACTTCAATACAATATCCGAACGCTTCACACGCGCCGTCAAACGCGGTTGCAACTGCAAATATGCATATCGGGTATTTGCCTTTTCCACGGGGTATCGCGTTCCCGCTTTCAGAACGCCGTAACCGTTCAGCCATATATCACTTTTCAGCGTTGCTTTTTTCATCTTTCCGTCTGTTTCGCTTTGTCAGCCAAAAGCCGCTTTTTACGCGGACTAAATTGTAATAAATATCGACCGTACTTTCCGTCGTTGAGCCTGTCCGATAGACCGTCGGAGCGGTTATCTGCAAACCCAACGACTTACAACGCGCCCGTGCCGTTTCTATGTCTTGTGCCCGCAAACAAACATTGTCAAAGAAACCCGCACGCGCCATTTTTTCAAATTCCTCGGGAAGAATATCAATCAGCATTGCTATTCTTCCTCACACATAAGCGCGTCGCAATCGGCGCACATTATCCGCACTTGCTTTGTTGCCCGAACACTCATACCGCATATAGGGCATATGTACTTGCGCGTGGACGAACTGCGCACCTTTGTGCCTTTCTTTTCGGGTAAGCGGTAGATAAACTTGTGTTCCGTTGCAAATTCATCAATGATTTCGCGGCTTATGACAGTCAACCGCGTTTCCGACCAACCCGTCTTGTCCGCTTTCTCGACTTCAAGACCGTGTTCCCGCGCAAGTTTCGCGTAGAGTTTATTGTGATAACTTCCGCCGCGCGAGCAGTCCTGCATTTGATTACGGTAAGCGTACTGATGAACCATTTCGTGAAGCATGGTTTCGGCAATGTCCGCGAAAGGGCGATTGAGGAATTGCGCCGACACATTGAGTTCTGTTGCGCCCGTTTCTTCGCCGTCCTCGCGCCATATCTCGCCGCAGACAAACCAACCGTATGCCTTATTCTTTCCGTCGGGGCAAACCGTTATTACGGGCTTTTCCAACTCGTCAGCGAAAAATCGCCTGTTCAAGAAGTCATACAGTTCGCCGAGATACTTTACCGCTTCGATATACTTTTCACTTCCGTTCTTCATAACTCAATCACCCCCGTTAAAGCAAACTTTGCAATAGCGGACCTCGCATACAAGCCGCCCACAAATCGCAATCTTGTGCCAATTCCCAACGCTTACCGTCAAGCCAAACGATACCATCGTGCATATAGCCGATTAAATCGTCAAGCCGTTCTTCGAGGTTTTCCAACGCCGCATATTCTTCGTCACTAATTACGCATACAAGCCGACTACCTTTCAATTGAATTGCTTCGGCTAATTCGTTCTTCACCCTCGAACGCCGAAAATCAATATCATGCGCGTGCTTCGTACCGCTGAACGGGTACAACTTCACTTTTCTTTCAGTTCCTTTCATTTCCTTTTCTCCTTTGCGTAATGCCGCCGCCTAAAATAAAAAAACTTGCACCAAATCTCCAATCGGAAGATTTGATACAAGTATAAAACTTTTTAGGGCAAAATTATTTTCCGACTTTCTTCGCAAAACAGTTGACAAATAAATTTTTTCCTATAAAATAATACGAAAATATTATGTTTTTACAGGAAAAAATATGGGCGCATTTCGTTACGGGTTGCGGTATTGGAAAAAGCACGTTCCCGCGTCTTTGTTCGTCAAATTTTTAGGCGGCGTTGCGATCGTGATCGACTCTTTTTTCCCGCTCTTGTTTGCTCTGTTCGTGGATTACATCATCAATTACAATCCCGACGCCGTAAACAATGCGGGGGTTTTTAATTTTTTAATAAACGGTGATTTCGGGGCCCCTGAAACCTGGCAGTTATTTTTCAATATCGCGCTCTTTGTGGTTATTTTCGTAGTCGCAAGGCTTGCCATTCTCTATTTGAAAAACACGCTGTTCCAGTACAGGGGCTTAAAATTTGAATCGGAACTGCGCGACATCAGTTATAAAAAACTCGTCGATCTGGACAGCGCGACGATCACGCAGTACAACACGGGCGAACTTTTGACAACGCTCAATTCCGACGTCATCATCTATAAGGAAATGTACTCCCGCTACACGGTGGCGTTGAGCGACAGCATACTCGTACTGATCATAACGAGTATATTTTTGTGGCTGCAAAATCCTTATTTTCTGATCATTCCCGCAGTCATCGCGCCGCTTCTTGTGGTGGCGCTCGTTCGCTATATGCGAGCGGCGCGCCGCATTTCCGAAGATATCCGCAAGCGGAACGGCGAACTCAACTTGACCGTGCAGGAAAATATCGGCGGCGTCCGCCTGGTGCGCGCCTTTGCCAACGAGGACGTGGAGGAGAGCAAGTTCGACGCGCGCAACAACGGCATCAAAGACGCCTATATCGCGCAGGTAGATACTTCCTCCAAATACAATATGCTCTTCAATATTATCCGCCAGGTCGCCTACATTTCGGCGATCGCGCTCGGCGTCGTCCTGGCTTTTCAGGGACGGATATCTATCGGCGCCATGACCGCCTGTTCGACTTTCGTCGTCAAGATCATGGACCATATCACCGCGCTCAACAATAACCTGTACCAATTTCAGTACGGGCTGGTATCGGGCGGGCGCATCATGGAATTTCTCGAAAAGGAGAGCCGCGTCGCCGAACCCGATCCTGCGGAAAGCCTGCGTGAAAAGCCGAATATCGAATTCGAGAACGTCACCATTACCGCGGACGGAAAATCTCTGCTGAAAAATATCGACCTCAGCATTCCCTACGGAAAGAAAGTCGGTATCATGGGCGGAACGGGCAGCGGGAAGAGCGTGCTCTTAAAATCGCTCGTACGCATCTACGAACCCACGCAGGGGCGCATCAGTATCAACGGCAAGGATATCCGCAAATATCATTTAGACGATTTACGAAACGAATTTGCCTACGTGTTTCAGGACGTATTTCTCTTTTCCAATACCGTTGACGCAAACATCGCTTTTTATTCGCCTGAAACGGGAAAATCCAATATTTTAAAAGTCGCCCAACTCGCGCAGGCGGATAAGTTCATCAAGGGACTGCCGCAGGGTTATTCGACCATTGTCGGCGAAAAGGGCCTTGGGCTTTCGGGCGGACAGAAACAGCGCGTGTCCATCGCGCGCGCCCTCTTGAAAGACGCGCCCGTGCTCGTTCTGGACGATGCGTCCAGCGCGCTGGACGTTCTCACCGAGCGCAAGGTAATGAGCGGGATCAAAGAAAAGAGTCCCGACAAGACCGTGATCATCGCCGCGCACCGCGTGACTTCGGTCGCGGACTGCGACGAGATCCTGTATTTGCAGGACGGAGAGATCATCGAGCGCGGAACCTTTGAAGAGATGATGGCGTTGAACGGCAGATTTGCCGCGATCTATAAAATGCAGACGACCGAGGGCGATATCGATAACCTCGTGGCGGTGACGCAGTCCGAATCGGACAAAGAGGCGATATAATTATGGCACAGCGCAATACGTATTTTCAGGACGAAGAGGTCAAAGAGGAAAAAATTGACGTAAAAAATCTTCGGCGCCTTATCGGTTACGTCCTTCCGCACAAAAAACTGTTTATTTTGGTTTTATTGCTCATGCTGATAACGGTGGCGTCGTCGCTTGTATCGCCGCTGCTTTTGAAGTATCTGATCAATTTCGTCATTCCCGAATCCAGTTATAAAAAGTTTTTCTGGGTGCTTAGCGGCTTTGTCGTCGCGGGGCTCGTGGAAATATTTATCACTTTCTATCAGCAGCGCTCCATGGGACGCATGGGGCACGGCGTCATCGCGGAGATACGCAAGGATATCTTCTATAAATTGCAGACGCTGCCGTTCGATTATTTTGATAACCGCCCCGCGGGAAAAATTTCCGTGCGCGTGACCGATTACATTACCGAACTAGCCGATTTTTTCACCAACTACCTGATGAATTTTATTCTCAATATCATCAAAATCATCGTGGTGACGGTGTTCATGCTCGTGCAGAGCCCGTTCTTGACGCTCGTCGTCTATTCGGCGATCGTGCCGCTCACGGTAGGGATCATGCTCGTCCGCAAAGTGATCCGAAAACTTTTCCGCAAGAGCCGCGCGCAGTCGTCCAACCGCACCGCCTACATCGTCGAATCGATCATGGGCGAAAAGATCATCAAAAATTACAACCGCAGTCTTTACAACGAACAGGTTTACCACGATATCCAGCAGGATGCGTGCAATACCTGGTTCAAGATCGTCCGTATCAACGAATTGAATACGCCCATCGTGGAAATTTTCTGGTACTACGGCTCGATCATGCTGTACGGAGTTTCCTTCTTTTTGATGAGCCGCGGCATGTGGGGCGTCGATACGGGCACGGCGGTCGCTTTTGTCAGTTATATGGGCCTGTTTTCTACGCCGCTCACGCAACTTTCCGCCATTATTCAGAATCTCGCGCAGGTTTCCGCAAACCTCGAACGTATTTTCGAAACGATCGACACGCCGTCCGCCATCAACGACGAGGGCAACGAGATCGAGTTGAAAAACATCGCGGGCAAGATAGACTTCGACGATGTCACTTTCGGTTACGAAGAGGGCATCAATATTCTGGAACACTTCGATCTGCACGTGGAACCGGGACAGAGCATCGCGCTCGTCGGACCTACCGGCGCGGGCAAGACGACCGTCATCAACCTTCTGACGCGCTTTTACGACGTCAGGGAAGGGGCGGTGCGCATCGACGGCGTGGACGTGCGCAGCGTCAAACTGAAATCTCTCCGCCGCGAGGTCGGCGTGCTCATGCAGGATCCCTTTATCTTTAAGGGAACGGTCATGGAAAACATCCGATACGGCAGGCCCGACGCGACCGACGAGGAGTGTATCGCCGCCGCCAAACAGATATTTGCCGACAGTTGCATCGAGCGTTTGCCCAACGGCTATTTCGAAGAACTTGCCGAAAGAGGCGAGGGGCTGTCGGCGGGCGAAAAACAACTCATCAGTTTTGCGAGGATCGTCGTGAAAAATCCCTCCGTCGTCGTTCTGGACGAGGCGACGAGTTCCATTTCTTCGGATATGGAGATACTCATTCAGCGCGCATTGGAGGCGCTTTTGAAGGGGCGCACCAGTTTTATCGTCGCTCACAGGCTTTCCACCATACGCAATTCCGACCGTATTTTGTATATTTCCAATAAGGGGATCGCCGAATCGGGCACGCACGAGGAATTGATGGCGAAAAAGGGATTGTATTACGCGCTGAATAAAAAAACTTAATCGAAAGGAGAAACAAAGATGCCGCATATCGGAATCAAAATGCTCAAAGGGCGTACGCCCGAGCAAAAAGAAAAACTTTCCGTCGCGCTCGTAAAGACGCTCGTCGAACAATTGGGCTGTTCCGAGTCGCACGTGAGTTGCACGATCGAAGATTTCACCGCGCAGGAATGGCAGGAAATCTTTGAGCAGGAAGTCACGGAGAAATCCGAGAAACTCTATAAAAAACCCGAATACGATCCCAAAGATTTATTATAAGGAGAAAACAATGTCAGAAGAATGTACGCACGAGTGCGGCAGTTGTTCGGAAAACTGTTCCGAACGCGATATGCATAAAAAGCCGCACGAATTGAGCAATATCAAAAAGGTGATCGGCGTAGTCAGCGGCAAGGGCGGCGTGGGCAAATCACTCACGACGGCTCTGTTGGCTGTTACCGCGCAGCGGAACGGGCTGCGCACCGCCGTTATGGACGCGGATATCACGGGGCCTTCCATTCCGAAAATGTTCGGCATATCGGAAAAAGCGTCGGGTACGGAAATGGGCATTTTGCCCGTGATCAGCAAGACGGGCGTGGAGATCATGTCCATGAACGTACTATTGGACAACGACTGCGATCCCGTCATCTGGCGCGGCCCAGTTATCGCGGGGACCGTCCTGCAATTCTGGACGGACGTCATCTGGAACGACGTGGACTATATGTTCGTGGATATGCCCCCGGGAACGGGCGACGTGCCGCTGTCGGTCTATCAGTCTTTGCCTCTCGACGGTATCGTGGTCGTCACGACCCCGCAGGAACTCGTTTCGATGATCGTGAAAAAGGCGGTGAACATGGCGGAAAAGATGAACATTCCCGTTTTGGGCATTGTCGAAAACATGAGTTATGTCAAATGCCCCGACTGCGGAAAAGTCATCGAGATTTTCGGGAAGAGCCGCGCGGACGCGCTTGCGAAAGAGTTCGGCGTCGAAAACGTCGCTAAGATCCCTTTCGACAACGCGCTCACGACGTGCAGCGACAGGGGACTCATCGAACTTTTCGAAGGCGATTATTTTCAGTCGTTTTTCGAAAAACTGGAAAAGAGCGTCGGCGAATAAAAGTTTTGGAAACCCACGAGGCGAAAGAGCGCTTATGGCATTCGGGCGATGAAACGTACGATCCCGAAGGGGGGCGCGACGCAGATTACTGCGTGCTGAAATTCACTGCCGAAACGGGACGGTATTACAGCAACTTCCATTCGGAAAACTTCGATATATAAAAAAAGGCCGCCGAAATTTTCGGCGGCCTTTTTTACTTTTATTACTCTTCTTCTTCCACAACGATAACAGCCGTCATCGCAAAGCGCTTGACCGAATCAATGGCGTTTTCGCAACTCGATTTGCTCTGGTATTGTTCGCCCGTGCTCAAAAGGTGGCCCGAACCGTTCAAAAGACGGAAATAAAATTCGCCTTTTTTGTTCTGCGCAATGGTGAAATTATCCTTTTCAATGTTCGATTTGTAGGTTTTAATGCCGTTTTTTGCGCCCTGCACCGATTTATAATCGACGCTGGAAAGCAGTTTTTCGCCGTTGGATGCGCGCAGTTCGAAACTGTAAGAGGGCGTACCGTCGTCGTTCTGTCCGCTGACGGAAACGACCCATTTCCCCGAATAAATTTTTGCGAGAGCCTCTTTGCTCTGTGTCTTTCTCGGCTTTTTCGGTGCTTGTTTTTTCTCTTCCGTTACCTGTACTTTCTCTGGCTGTTCTTCCGCGGCGATTTCTTTCTTCTCGGGCTCCGGTTCGGTTTCCGCGGGCGCTTGGACGGCGGGTTCGGGAACGGGCGTTTCCGCCGTTTCTTCTTCTTTTTCGTTCAGCTCCACGGGCATTTCTTCATAGGGGATCACCTGCTGCGGTTCTTCGTCCGCGGGTTCGGAAGTTTCTTCGACTGCGGTATCCGGCTGTTCAGCGTCATTTTTCTTTTTGCCGCTCTTTTTGCAGGCGGCTACGATCGCCCAGATGATGACAGCCACGAGTACGACGACCACGACGAGCAAAATGATGCCGAGGATGGGGTTGTTCTTGAAATATTCTATGATTTTATCCACAGTTTTCACTCCCTTTCGTTATTTTTCTAATATAATGGTAATACAAATTCGATACAAAGTCAAGTATTTATAAATTTTTCAAATGTGATTGACATTGTTTTTTAAATAATATACAATAAAACAGGAAAAAATAGGTGTTTTATGAAAATTTATGATACTGTGATTCTCGGGGGCGGCGCTTCGGGCATGATGTGCGCGCTCCGTCTTGCCGAATGCGGCGGCAAAAAAATCCTGATCCTCGAACGCAACGACCGACTGGGTAAAAAACTTTCGGCGACAGGCAACGGGCAGGGAAACGTGACCAACGCCGCGATGGGCGCCGAGCATTACTTTACCACGGAACGAAAAAAAATACAAAAAATATTAGAGGCGTTCGACGAACGCGCGCTGCAAGAGTATCTCGTCCGTTTGGGCGGTTTATTTTTTGCGGACGATGAAGGACGGGTTTATCCCTTGTCGCGGCAGGCGTCTTCGGTCACTGATCTTTTGCGCATGCAGATCGCGCGCAGCGAAGAAATTTCCGTAGCCTTGTCGGAAAAAGCGATCGGCGCAGAAAGGAACGGAAAGGAATTTTTCGTCCGTACGGAATCGGATACCTATCGCTGTGCGCATCTCGTGCTCGCTGCGGGCGGAAAAGCCGCAAGACATTTCGGTACCGACGGGAACGCCTACGCGTTGGCGAAAGCGTTCGGACATTCGATCGCGCCGCTCTCGCCCGCACTCGTTCAGATGAAAACGCCGCAAGACCTGATCCGCGGCATGAAGGGCATACGGACCGATTGCGAAGTATCCCTGTATCATAAACAGAAATTGCGTAAAAGCGTGCGCGGCGACGTGATATTTACCGATTACGGCGTCAGCGGCAATGCGATCTTCAAGTTATCGTCCTATTTGTCGGGCGAAAACGATTTGTTGCAAATCAATTTTTTGCCCGAAATCGACGAACGCGCGCTCACGGAAACGCTCGAACGGAAAATCGTCGAATATCCCGATCAGCCCGCAGAATACTTATTATGCGCGATCGTAAACAATTCTATCGCCCGCAGCCTATTGAAATCGTGCGGAATCGTCGGCAATGCGCCCTGCGGAAAAGGCGCGGTGCCCGCACTTGTCGCATCGATCCGTGAGTTTCCGCTCGCCGTGACGGGCACGCTGGGGTTCGACTATGCGCAGGTGACGCGCGGCGGCGTGCCGACGGAAGAAACGGACGAACGCCTGATGAGCAGACTTTGTCCCGAATTGTATTTTACGGGAGAAATTCTCAACGTAGACGGCGAATGCGGCGGCTATAATCTGCAATGGGCGTTTTCCTCGGCGAACTGCGTCGCGGCTGCCATCGCGGAAAGGGGCTTTTTATGCGGGAACAAATAAAATTGAAATTGGGCGAATCGGAAACGCTCCTTCGTCCGCTCGTCGAGAAAAAATGCAAATGCAAGTGCGCGTATCTCAAAATTTTGAAAAAATCATTGGACGCGCGCGACAAAAATAATATTTTCTGGCTATATACGGTCGAAGCGTACGCCTCGAAGCCCGAAACCCGGCCGCAGCCGCTTTCAAAAGTCAAACATCCGCCAAAATATGCGGTCGTCGCGGGCACGGGACCCGCAGGGCTGTTCTGCGCAGTGCGTCTGATCGATCGCGGCATTCTCCCGATCGTACTGGAACGGGGCGGCACGGTGGACGAGCGCGCGGCGCAGAACGAAAACTTTTTTAAAAATAAGATTCTCGACGAGAATTGCAACGTGCAGTTCGGGGAAGGGGGCGCGGGCACGTTTTCCGACGGGAAACTCAATACGCAGACGAACAGTCCGCTCAACAAAGAAGTGCTGGAAACGTTCGTGCGTTTCGGCGCGCCCGAGGAGATCCTGTATCTCAATAAACCGCATATCGGCAGCGATCGTCTGCGCGGCGTGGTCAAAAATATGCGCGCGTATCTGTTGGAAAACGGCGGGAAAGTGCTGTTTCATACGCTCCTGACCGACGTGGTATCCGATTCCGAAAACAACCGCATCAAAGCCGTGAAATGCCGCGATCTGAAAAACGGGGATGTTTTCGAACTTCCCGCGGAAGTTCTGGTGCTCGCAATCGGACACAGCAGCCGCGATACTTTTTCGATGCTCAAAGAAAGGGGCGTCAAAATGGAACCGCGCCAATTCGCCGTGGGGGTGAGGATCGAACATTTGCAGGAAAAGATCGGGTTTTCGCAGTACGGCGAAAACTACAAAAAACTTCCCGCCGCCGATTATAAACTGGTCAGTCATGCAGGCGCGCGCACGGCGTTCACGTTTTGTATGTGTCCGGGCGGCTACGTCATGCCCGCGTCATCCGAAAAGGGCGGCGTCGTCACCAACGGCATGAGCGACTACGCGCGCGACGGTCAAAATGCGAACAGCGCGCTTTTGGTGCAGATCGATTTCGGCGATTTCGACAGGGGAGACGTGCTCGACGGCGTGCGTTTTCAGCGGGAACTCGAACAAAGAGCCTTTCGTCTGGGAGGAGAAACGTACGCCGCGCCCGTGCAGCGGCTGGCGGATTTCATAGCGGGAAAAAAGAGCCGCGGCGCGGGAGAAGTCTTGCCTACGTATGCCGCAGGCGTGACCTATACCGACCTGAACGCGCTTTTTCCGCAATATGTGAACGAATCGCTGAAAGCGGCGGTTTACGATATGGATAAAAGGCTGCGCGGCTTTGCCGACGGCGACGCGCTTTTGACGGGCGCGGAAACGCGATTTTCTTCCCCCGTACGGATCTTGCGCAGCGAAAATCTGGAAAGCGTGTCTTTGGAAGGCGTTTTTCCCTGCGGGGAAGGCAGCGGATATTCGGGCGGGATCACGAGTTCCGCCGCCGACGGGCTGCGCATCGCGGAAAAGATCGCGGAAAAATATAACGAACATTGATTTTTTTTGAACGTGTCATATTTTTTTCATAAAATAATCATATTGACGGGTTATAATACAGCCATACAAAACAGATTACACAAAACTTTTTTCATATTCTCTCACTATAGTATAAGCGCCCGCGAAAGCGGGCGCTTATACTTTTATATCTGTTCGATGTTGATGACGTTGGAATTTCCGGGCTTGCCGTTGGGATTGCCGCCCGTAATCACGATACGGTCTCCCTTTTTCACGAGTCCCGTCGCGACCGCCGCGCGTTTCGCGTGGTAGAAAAGCACGTCCATGGAAGTGAACTCTTCGCTCATGACGGGGATCACGCCCCAGGATAGGGCGAGTTTTCTGTATGAAAGGGGTTCGACGGTCATGCCGATGATATCCATTTTCGGACGGAAACGGGATACGAGCCTTGCGGTGCCGCCCGTCCTCGAACAGACGACGATGGCTTTCGCGCCGATATCTTCTGCCAATACGCACGCGGAATGAGAGAGCGCGTCGCTCGGATCGGGCGAGATCAGGCAGCGGCGGTCGCCGTACTTGTTATTGAGGTGCGATTCGGTTTCCAAGGCGATCCTCGCCATCGCTTCCACAGCCTGCACGGGATATCGTCCCGCGGCGGTCTCGCCCGAAAGCATGATGGCGCTCGTTCCGTCGTAGACCGCGTTTGCAACGTCGCTGATCTCCGCACGGGTGGGACGGGGCTGGTTGATCATGGATTCCAGCATTTCAGTGGCGGTGATACAGCGCTTGCCGCTTAAGCGGCATTTATCGATCAGATGTTTCTGAATGGCGGGCAACTCCTCAAAGGGGATCTCCACGCCCATGTCGCCGCGGCCGATCATGATGCCGTTGCTGACTTCCAAAATTTCGTCGATGTTGTTCACGCCCGCGCGGCTCTCGATTTTTGCGATCAGATCTATATCGGGATTGCCGTGCGCTTTTAAAAGATTGCGTATATCTATGATGTCCTGTGCTTTGGATACGAAAGAACAGGCGATAAAATCGATCTCCTGTTCGATGCCGAACAAAATATCCGATTTGTCCGCTTCGCTCAGATAGGTCATCGTCAGAAGTTTGTCGGGGAAAAACATACTCTTTTTATTGGAAAGCACGCCGCCGATCTCGACGACGGTCCTGACTTCGGTTTTGGTGACTTCGGTCACTTTAAAGACCATCAACCCGTTGTTCAATAAAATGGTGTCGCCCTTGGCAAGGTCGTTGACGATGCCTTTATAGGAGACGGAAACGCGCGTCTGGTCGCCCTCGATTTCTTCTGTGGTAAAGGAAAAGGCGTCGCCCTCTTTCAAAGTGATTTTTCCGTCTTTGAAAGTTTTGATGCGAAGTTCCGGTCCTTTCGTATCCAGCATGATGGGCAGGGGGATATGCAGTTTTTCGCGCACTTTTTTGATCAGATCGATATTTTTTTTGTGCTCGGCGTAATCCCCGTGCGAGAAATTCAGTCTTGCAACGTTCATGCCTGCAAGCGCCATTTTCGTCAGTGTTTCTTCATTCTGGCAGGCGGGACCCATCGTGCATACGATCTTCGTTTTTTTCATAGATTTTTACCATCTCCAAAAATTAAAAATTTTTCCTTATACATTGTATTACAAAACGCTTGAAAATTCAACTGTTTTGGCGGTCCCGCCGTAAAATGCCGCAGCCCCCGTTTGCTTGACAAACACGATAAAAAGAGTTATAATGATCCGACAATCGATTCGAGTAAACTATACGGTCGCGTGACGGAAACGCCATGAGGAAAGTCCGAGCACCAGAGAGCAGAACGCCGGATAACGTCCGGTGAAGGCGACTTCAAGGAAAGTGCAACAGAAACAGACCGCAGAGCAATCTGCAAGGATGGAAAGGGGAGGTAAGAGCTCACCGACGGCGCAGTAATGCGCCGTGCCGTGCAAACCCCGTTCGGTGCAAGATTGGGCATATGTCGCATGGGCTGCTCGCCCGATATATGCTGTGAATATCGCTCGAACGCATCGGCGACGATGCGTCTAGATAGATGACCGTACCAGACAGAACTCGGCTTACAGGTTTATCTCGGATTTATTGTGCCAACCGAAAAAGGCGCGACTTTTGTCGCGCCTTTTTTACTTTAAACCAAACGCATCGCGTTGTCGTTGAACTTCTTTCCCGTCGCCAACTGATAGACTTCGTTCGCCTGAAAATCCTTTTCGATGAGCGCCTGCGCCGTTTTAGAAAGTTCCGCAAGGTCGGAGCGCCTCGCGATCAGCGGGAACTGAGATTTTTTTAAAGCCGCCAGGATATCCGCCGCCTTTTCCCGATCGACGGCAAGTATTTTTAGATACAATTTGTTTTTCAGGCTCTGGCGGATGAGTTCTTCGGTAATATTCAAAACCGATGCGGCGAAGATACGGCGGATCCGAGAGGAGATGTAGCGCTTGGTCGTGATCTTTTCGATGAGCGCGCCGTAGTCGGGATTATCCTTGGCGAGCGCCTGAATGCGGTTTTCCAGCCCTTCCGTACAGTCGGCGATCTTTTTCAGTTCGGAGGCTGGCTTGCTCATCACCGAATAGACTGCGATCTTTTCGTACAGCGCGGGCGAGGTAAAATTTTTCACGTCGCGGAACACGTATTCGGGCACGTTGCGTCGGATAAAGCGATACTTTTTATCTTCCGCCGCTTTGCGGATCGCCGCCGCCGAGGAATAATCCGCGTACTGCTTTGTATCGGTATAACCCGCGCCCACGCGCGGAATGGGTAAGATCTGCGCGCCGCATTCAAATTGAAAGAGCGCTTTTTGGTATTCGATGCCCAGAATATTGTTGGGGGAATTTAAAAGATCCATGTCCACTTCGGGCGGCGAAATCTGTTCGAGCGCCTCCGCGCGCGCCCGCACGGGGCTGAGGCCTGTTTTCAGTTTCTCTTTGACGGCGGCTTTTAATTCACGGCTCTCCTCGGATAGCGCTCTGGCGGTCGCGGCAAAACTTTGCGCCGTGCCGCTCTCCGCGCCGAATGCAAGCGCGGTAAAATCGGGGATGGAAGATAAGAGTTTCACGCCGCCTTTGGCAAAGAGTTCCGCGGGCGATACGGCGAATGCCGCGGGAAGTTCTATGACCGCGTCGGCGCCGCCCCGCACGGCGTATTCCGCGCGGGAAAATTTATCCGAAACGGCAGGTTCGCCGCGCTGGGTAAAGTTCCCGCTCATCACGCAGACCAAAAAATCGCACCCGCTTTGCTCCCGCGCGCGGTCGATCATATATTTGTGTCCGTTGTGGAAAGGATTATATTCGCATATTACGCCGCAAATCTTCATTTTTAACCCGAAAACCTTTACTTTTTTTGAGAAATATACTATAATACTGTATGGTAAACGCACTGATATATAAAATTATTATATACCAAAAGCGAAAAAAAATAAAGCGATTGGAGCATAGGAGAAAAATGGCTACTTTCATGGACAACATCAAAGCGAAGGCGTCCGCTTTAAACAAACGCATCGTTCTTTGCGAGGGGGAGGACAGCCGCGTCGTAAAAGCGGCTGCCGATACCGTTCGTCAGAAGATCGCAAAGATAACCCTTCTCGGCGTAGAGGAGGAGATCAGAAAGGCGAATCCCGACGTCGATCTGACGGGCGTGGATATCGTAGATCCCGCGAAGAGCGAAAAGAGAAAGGAATACGCGGCGCTTTTGTATGATCTGAGAAAGTCAAAGGGCATGACGGAAGAAGAGGCGGAAAAACTTTCTTACGACAATACGTATTTCGGCGTTTTGATGCTGAAAGCGGGCGACGTGGACGGGCTCGTTTCGGGCGCGTGTCATTCGACGGCGAATACGCTGCGTCCCGGTTTGCAGATCGTGAAGGCGGCGCCCGGCGTTCCTTTGGTTTCCAGTTATTTTCTGATGGTGGCGCCCGAGGGCGGCAACCAATACTGCGAGGACGGCGCGTTCGTATATTCCGACTGCGGTCTTAACGAAAACCCCACGTCGGAACAACTCGCGGAGATCGCGATCATATCCGCAAAGACCGCCGAGCGGATCGCGGGCATCGAGCCGCGCGTCGCGATGCTCTCCTTCTCCACGAAAGGCAGCGCGAAACACGCCGATATCGACAAAGTGACGACGGCGCTCGCGCTCGCGAAGGAAAAGGCTCCCTCTTTGAATATAGACGGAGAGTTGCAACTTGACGCAGCCATCGTCCCGTCCGTCGCAAGTTCCAAGGCGCCCGGCTCCAAAGTCGCGGGGCATGCGAACGTGTTGATCTTCCCCGATCTGGACGCGGGAAATATCGGATACAAACTTACGGAGCGTCTCGGCGGATTCCAGGCGATCGGACCTCTCTGCCAGGGATTTGCCAAACCCATCAACGACCTTTCCAGAGGCTGTAAGTCGGACGACGTCGTCGCCGCGGTGGCGATCACCGCGCTGCAAACGCAATTATAAAAATTAAACGAAAAGGGGAGTTATAGAATCATGAAAATTTTGGTAGTAAATGCCGGAAGTTCTTCTTTAAAATATCAACTCATCGATATGGACACCGAGGGCGTGATCGCCAAGGGCGGCTGCGAGCGCATCGGTCTTCCCAAATCCATTCTCAAACACAAAACGGACAAGGGCGAAAAGATCATCGAACAGGATATGCCCGACCATAAAGTGGCGATCCGTCTGGTTCTGGAGGCTCTCGTCCATCCCGAATACGGCGCGATCTCTTCGATGAAGGAGATCGACGCGGTGGGGCACCGTCTCGTACACAGCGCCGAAGATTTCAACTGCTCCGTGCTCGTCAACGACGAGGTAATGGAAAAATGCCGCAACAATATCGAGTTGGCGCCCCTGCACCAACCCGCAAACATCACGGGTATCGAGGCGTGCATGGAAGTCATGCCCGGCACGCCCATGGCGCTCGTGTTCGACACCGCTTTCCATTCCACCATGCCCGATTACGCGTATATGTACGCCATCGACTACGACGATTATAAAAATTATAAGATCCGCCGCTACGGATTCCACGGTACCAGCCATAAATTCGTATCGCAGGAAGCGGCGAAGTATCTCAATAAAAAGCCCGAAGATTTAAAGATCATCACTTGCCATTTGGGCAACGGATCTTCCATCAGCGCGGTGAAAGGCGGCAAGTGTGTGGATACGAGCATGGGCTTTACGCCCCTTTGCGGCGTGCCGATGGGCACCCGTTCGGGCGACATCGATCCTTCCGTGGTCGAATATCTCTGCCATAAAAAGGGTTACGATTTGGCGCAGGCGATCGAGTATCTCAACAAAAAGTGCGGCGTTGCGGGCGTGAGCGGCGTTTCCAGCGATTTCCGCGACCTGACCAAAGCGGCAGCCGAAGGCAATGAGCGCGCGCGTCTGGCGCTCGATATTTTCAATTACCAGTGCAAAAAATATATCGGCTCGTACGCGGCGGCGATGGACGGCGTAGACTGCGTCGTGTTTACCGCGGGCATCGGCGAAAATACGGCGGAGGTGCGCAGCGCCATCTGCAGGGATATGGATTTCTTCGGCATCAAAATCGACGAAACTAAGAACCTGACGAAAAACGACGGCTCCATCCGCGATATTACCGGAAAAGGCTCAAAGGTGAAAGTTCTCATCATTCCCACCAACGAAGAACTGGTCATCGCGCGCGAAACGAAAGCGCTCGTGGAAGGCAAATGATTTTCGCAAATTCCGATAAAAAAAGTTGACAAAGATTTCTAAATATTATATAATTTTTAAGGTCAATCAAGATTTGAACGGAAAATAGTTAATAAAGAGGTGTATAAACATGGCGGTACCCAAGGGAAAACAATCGAAACAAAGGACTAATACCAGATTTGCCAATTTCAAGGCAACGGCGCCTACCCTCGTGGAGTGTCCCCACTGTCACGAGTTGAAGCAGCCCCATAAGGTATGCAAAAAATGCGGTTACTACGACGGCAAAGAAGTTGTTTCCGTGGAAGAGAAAAAGTAATCGACGAATTAGTTTTTGTTTGCGGCGGATCCAATCGATCCGCCGTTTATTCTATGGAGGAGTGAGATGTTAACTATACATAGCGGTGCGCGCGTCTTATTCGACGGCGACAGCGTAACGGACTGCGGACGCGATCGGCAGGATCGCCACAGCTTGAGCGGTTATAACGACAAGATCGCAAGAAACGCGCAAAACGCGGGCGTGGAGTTTTTCAACCGCGGCATTTCGGGCGACCGTTCCAAAGATCTTTTGGCGCGTATCGAAAGCGACCTGCGGGATACGAAGCCGGACGTCGTTTCCATTCTCATCGGCATCAACGATACCTGGCGCCGATACGACGAAAACGATCCCACGACGGCGCTTGCCTACGAGCAAAATATGCGCGGAATTTTGAAAACGGTGCGCGCGTTCGGTGCTAAGATCATACTGTTGGAGCCGTTCCTGCTGCCGACGCTGGAAAGATTTCAGATCTTCCGCGAGGACTTGGATTTCAAGATAGACGCGGCGCGGAAATTGGCGCGCGAATTTGCCGACGCGTACGTGCCTTTGGACGGACTGTTTGCCGAGGAAACGCTTACGACCGAACCCGCGCTCCTTTCCTTCGACAGCGTGCATCCGACAGAACTCGGCAACGAAAAAATTGCGCGTTGGTGGCTCGAAAGGGTCCGTTTCGAAGTTTAACGAATTGTTTTATTGGATATAAATCTCCCGAACGTTTTTCATCGGGAGATTTTTTTCTTGACAAATTTTGGGAACGGTATTATAATAATTGCAAGTAAATCAGTTGCAATTAAACGAGGTTAATCAGAATATGACGGAACAGAAATTCGATATTAGCGGCATGACCTGCGCCGCGTGTTCGGCGGGTATCCAAAAAACGGTCGGCAAAATGAACGGCGTACGCGTTGCGGAAGTCAGTCTGATGGGGGAGAGCATGCGCGCGGAATTCGACGAGAACGCAGTCAGCAGCGAAGATATCGTGCGCGCTGTGGAAGCGCTCGGTTACGGGGCGCGTATCGCCGCGGATACGCCTGCGGGCGAACGCGTGACGGCAGAAATTCCGCATATCGTGGATGAAGCGAAAAAATTGCGCACGCGCTTTCTGCTCTCGCTGATCTTTTTGATCCCGCTCATTTATTTTACGATGGCGCATATGCTCGTAGGCGCGCCGCTGCCCTCTTTTGCGAAACCCGCCGTCAATTTCGCGCTCGTGCAACTCGTACTCACCACGCCGATTCTCTTTATCAATTACGCCTTTTTTACAAGCGGCGTCAAGGCGGCGATCAAGCGCGTTCCCAATATGGATACGCTCGTTTCGCTCGGTTCGGCCGCTTCCTATATTTACAGCGTCGTCGTTATGTTTATTATCGGCGTGCGGATGAACGAGGGCGATATGTCCTCGGCGCATAAACTTGCAATGGACGGTATGTTTTTCGAATCGGCGGCGATGATATTGACGCTCGTCACGCTCGGCAAATGGCTGGAAGCGCGCTCCAAGAAAAAGACGGGCGAGGAGATCGAAAAACTTTTGAAACTCGCGCCCGACACCGTCACGGTAGAGAGGGAGGGCGAACAGGTGCAGATCTCCCTGCGCGATCTGAAAATAGGCGATATCGCAGTCGTCAAGCAGGGCGACAGCATTCCCGTGGACGGCGAGATCGTCTTTGGCGCGTCCTTCGTCGATAAATCCGCCATCACGGGCGAGAGCCTTCCCGTGGAAGTTGCGGAGGGCGACTACGTGACGAGCGCTTCGGTGAACAAGGGCAACATACTCAAAGTGCGCGCCGAGAAGGTGGGCGAGGACACCGTCCTTTCCAAGATCATCAAACTCGTGCGCAGCGCGGGTACGAGCAAAGCGCCCATCGAGCGCACTGTGGATAAGATCGCGGGCGTGTTTGTGCCCGTCGTCCTTCTCATCGCGCTCGTGACGCTCATCGTCTGGGTGGTCATCGGCGCGACGGGCGGAAACGTGCAGATTTCCCGCGCGCTGAATATGGCGATCAGCGTTTTGGTGATCTCCTGTCCCTGCGCGCTCGGGCTGGCGACGCCCGTGGCGGTCATGGCTGCGACGGGCCGCGGCGCAGCGCTCGGCGTCTTATATAAGGACGCGGAAGCATTGCAAAAAGCGCGCGGCATTCAGATCGTACTTTTGGATAAAACCGCGACCATTACCGAGGGAAAACCGCGCGTGACCGATATCGTCGCGTTCGGAAAATATACGCGGGAAGACGCGCTGTCATTGGCTGGCGGCATCGAACTCAATTCCAATCATCCCTTGGCGGAATGCGTGGTGGCGAAGGCAAAGGAAGAAAAAATTTCTTTCCGCAAGATCGAAGATTTCGTCTATTACAGCGGCAAGGGCGGATCCGCCCGCGCGCAGGGAAAGGTATGTCTGATCGGCAATGCCCGTTTGATGAATGAGAACGGCGTCGCGTTGAAAGAGTGCGAAGAAGAGGCTGCAAAACTTTCGGGCGAGGGAAAGACGGTTCTGTACCTTGCGGAAGGCGGGGACTTGGTCGCCCTCATCGGCGTGGCGGACACGCTGAAAGAGGGCAGTAAAGAGGCGGTCGCACGTCTCATAAAAGAGGGGCTTACGCCCATCATGCTCACGGGCGACAGTCAGTCCGCCGCAAAGGCGATCGCGGCGGAGGTTGGCATAGAGCGCGTGTACAGCGAAGTTTTACCCGAAGACAAACTCGCGGCCGTACGCGAAAATCAGAAAGAAGGTATGACCGCGATGGTCGGCGACGGCATCAACGATTCGCCCGCTCTGAAACAGGCGGACGTCGGTATGGCGATGGGCAACGGCACCGACGTAGCCATCGACTCTGCGGACGTGGTGCTCGTCGGCGGCGATTTGCGCTCGGTCAATTCCGCCATCGAATTGAGCCGCGCGACCGTGCGCAACATCAAAGAAAATCTCTTCTGGGCGTTTATTTACAATGTGTTGGGGATCCCCGTCGCGGCGGGCGTGCTGTATTCGGTGGGTGTCGTCCTGAATCCGATGATCGGCGCGCTGGCGATGAGTTTAAGTTCCGTATTCGTGGTGGCGAACGCGCTGCGCCTCACCGCGTTTAAACCCAAATCGGGCGCGAAAATCAAGAAAAAAGGAGAAAGGAACATGAAAAAGATCTTAGTGATCGAAGGCATGAGTTGTTCGCATTGCAGTGCGCGCGTGGAGAGCGCTCTCAACGCGATCGAGGGCGTGCATGCGAGCGTAAACCTCAAAAAGAAGACCGCGGAAGTCGACGGTGACGCCGCGGACGAGATCCTGATAAAGGCTGTGGAAGACGCGGGCTATTCCGTCAAAAAAATCAAATGACAAGAAAAGCGGGCCACCCTTGACAGGCGGCCCGCTTTTCTTTGTTGGGAGTATTGAGTTATCGAGGAATGAGCAAAAAATCAGTTTCCGCAGCCGCACGAATTGCCGCAAGAGTTACCGCCGCCGATACGGTTGTTTCCGCATCCGCAGCCGAGGTATTGCATTGCGATCAGCGCCGCAAAGCATGCCAACTCCGTATTGGAAATGTTACACGAACATTTCAATAAGTATAAAAGTGCGATCCAGAGAATAATATCAGAATTCATGAAAGAACCTCCTTTTGACAAATTTTGCGCAACTATGTTTTTATCCGACAAAATCGGTAATGTGCATATATTGACATATACGCCTCCGTCGTTTACAATGATAGTATACATTATGGTATCGGAGGTGTTTCATGGAATGCGGTATGCTTTTATTGGACAGGCGGACGCAGTCTTTGGTAGAGGATTATGTACCGAGCGGTGAGATCTTGGAAGGGATCGTCTGCTTTTTCTCTATTTTTTCCGACAGTACGAGGGTACGGATCTTATCCGCGCTCGCGATCACGGAAATGTGCGTGACCGACCTATCCCGCGTTCTCTCCATCAATCAGACCACAGTCTCCCATCAACTGCGCTTTCTGAAAAACGTGGGCATCGTCAAAACGGAGCGGCACGGCAAGATCATCTTTTACAGTTTGAAGAACGAAACGGTAAACGACGTCCTTTTAAAAGGGGTGGAATTTCTGGGATATTGAATACATTAACACGGATAAAAAGGGCGGCTTTTTAAGTTGCTCTTTTTTATTGCAAAAAGTCTCCGCTTGTAGTATAATTTATGGGAAGAAGAATACGAAGTTTTCTGCGCTTACGTATTTCTATATCATAATATGAACGTAATTCAAGAAAAGTTAAAACTTTTGCCCGACGATCCGGGCGTATATATCATGAACGATCGCGACGGCAACGTGATCTACGTGGGAAAGGCGCGCAATCTGAAAAACAGAGTGCGTCAATATTTTCATGCCTCGGTAAAGACGGAAAAGGTCATGGCGATGGTGCAGAACGTCGCCGATTTCCATTATATCATCACAAAATCTGAGATCGACGCGCTCGCGCTTGAAAACAACCTCATTAAAAAATACAAGCCGAAATACAATATCCTCCTCAAAGACGATAAAACGTATCCCTATATCAAAGTCGCGATCTCCGAAAAGTTTCCCTCTTTTTCCGTTTCGCGCAAACTGAAAAAGGGAAGCAAATATTTCGGTCCGTATATGGGCGGCGTGCGTGTGCGCGACGTTCTGGAAATGGTCAACGTGGCGTTCGGCGTGCGGCTTTGTTCGACGAACGTCGGCGAAAAACCCAAAAAACCTTGTCTGAATTACCATATCCACCGCTGCCTTGCCCCGTGTGCGCATCTGTGCACCGCCGAAGAATACGGCGAGCGCGTGCGGCAGGCGATCAGATTTTTGGAGGGCGACGAAACGGAAGTGGAACGCCTTCTGACGGAAAAAATGCAGAAATTCGCCGCGCAGGAAGAATTCGAACTGGCTCTAGACTGCCGCGAAAAACTCAATATGCTCTCCAAGATCAAATTGAAGAGGATCACCGCGCTCAACCGCGACCTCAACGCGGACGTCATCGCTTTCGCGACCAACCAGATGTACGCCGCCGTCAATATTCTCATCACGCGCCGCGGCATCATGCAGGGCGCGAGCACGTTCGCCGTGGAAAATACTTCCACCGACGCGGAGGCGCTTTCGTCCTTTATTTCGCAGTACTACGCCTCGCACGAGATCCCCGACGAGATCATTACGCACGACTACTGCGAAAGCAAACTCATCGAGGACTTTTTCCGTTCTCGCTATCAGAAGAACGTAGCCGTGATTTCGCCGCGGCAGGGCATTCGCAAACAACTCTTGGAAATGGCGGAAAATAACGCCGCCGATTATCTGGAAAAGGCGATCGATAAGATACGCCATAAAGAAGATATGACCGTGACCGCCTGCGAGCGCTTGCAGGAAATTTTAGGGCTTTCGCGTTACCCGCGGCGCATGGAATGTTACGATATTTCCAACATCAGCGGCGTGGATAAAGTCGGCTCCATGGTCGTCTTTATCGACGGCGAGGCGGACCGTTCGAGTTACCGAAGGTTCCGTATCCGCACGGTGGAGGGCGCCAACGACTTTGCGAGTTTGCAGGAAGTTCTGACCCGCCGCTTGTCAAAACTCGGCACCGAGGAAGAGGAACGCTTTCCCAAGCCAGATCTCGTCATCATCGACGGAGGCAAGGGGCAACTCTCCGCCGTCAAGGAGATTTTCGATCGTATGGGCGTTGCGGATATCGATCTTATATCCCTTGCCAAACGCGAAGAGGAAGTTTTTACGCTCGATTCTAAGGAGAGCATACTGCTCGATAAGCGCGATTACTGTCTGAAAATGTTACAGCGCATCCGCGACGAGGCGCACCGATTCGCCATCACCTATTTCCGCAATATTCATTCCAAGCGCTCGCTTTCGTCCGTTCTGGAAGAGATTGAAGGCGTGGGAAAGAAAAAGCGCGTCGCGCTCGTGGAAAAATTCGGCTCGATCGATAAGATCATGCATGCGTCGATCGGGGAACTGATGCAGGTGGACGGCGTCGGGGAAAATCTGGCAAAACAAATCAAAAAATTCTTTGAGGATAAAATATAAATGATAAAAAAATATCCGCTGATCGTTTCTGATTTCGACGAAACGCTGCGAAACGACGAGGGTACGATATCTCCCGAAAACGCGGAGGCGATCCGCAAATACATTGCCGCAGGCGGCATTTTCGCCATCTGTACGGGGCGCATGATGACTTCTATTCTGCCGCACGCCGAAAGTCTGCGGCTCGACAGCCTTCTCGTAGGCTATCAGGGCGCGCTCATACTCGATTTAAAGAGCGGGAAATATCTCCGCAACGAACATATGAGCGTGAAGGAGGCGGTGCGCGTCTGCCGCACGCTCGAAGAAATGGGGTTGCACATTCACGTGTACGATTGCGACAAGTTTTACGTGAATGCGGACGACGGGCTTCTCGCCGCCTATGAACGAATCTGCAAAGTCAAGGGCAAGATCGTTACGAGCGGCATGGCGGATTTCGTCGTGCAGAACGGGATTCAGCCGCAGAAAATTCTGGCGATGGTAGAGCCCGAACAAAAGGCGGCTGTCTTTGAAAAGACCGCGCAACTTCTGGGCGAAGATTTTTACGTGACGACGAGCGCGGGCGCGCTCGTGGAAATTACGAAAAAGGGCTGCGACAAAGGGAGCGCCGTGCGTTTTCTCGCAGATTACTATCGCGTCCCCATCGAAGACGTCATTGCGATCGGGGACAATATCAACGATATTCCCATGATCGAAGCCGCGGGGCTGGGCGTCGCGGTGGGGAACGCCGTGCAGCCGCTCAAAGACGCCGCGGACGAAGTGACGCTGACGAATAATCAGAACGCCGTGGCGCATATCATTGAAAAATACGGAATGGGGGAAAATCCATGAACGAAGTAACGCAGAGCGAAGACGTTTTGCTCGATTCTTTTTGCCGCGATCTGGGGCTGGAAGTGGTCTACGCGGGGCGGGGGAAAGTGACGCTGGATACATACAGCGTGTGCCGTCCCGGTTTGCAGTTGGCGGGCTATTTCAAATTTTTCGAATCGGAACGCATCCTCGTGCTCGGCAACGCGGAATATGAATTTCTGCGCGATCTGACGAGCGAAGTGCGCCGCGAGCGTTTAAGGGAGATCCTGTCCTATCCGGACCTTCCCTGCATCATCATGGCGCGCGATCTGCCCGTCGTACCCGAAATGATAGAGGAAGCGCGCAAAGTCGCCTGCCCCATCCTTCGAAGCGACCGCATGACGACCACGATCATCAACGACCTGTTTTTATATCTCAACCGCAAACTGGCGCCTTCCACCACGATGCACGGCGTTCTGATGGACGTATCGGGCGTGGGGATCCTGCTCACTGGACACAGCGGTATCGGCAAGAGCGAAACGGCGATGGAACTGATCAAGCGCGGGCACAGACTGGTCGCGGACGACAGCGTGATCGTGCGCAAGATCATGGATTCGCTCGTCGGCACGTCTCCCGAAATGATCCGCTATTTTATGGAACTGCGGGGTATCGGCATCATCAATATCAAGAATATGTACGGCTCGGGCTCCATACTCAACGAAAAGGAGATCGAGTTGGTCATGGAACTGGAAAACTGGGAAGAGGGCAAGGCATACGACCGGCTGGGCGAAGGCTCCATGTACGAAAATATTCTGGGCGTCAACGTTTTGAAACACACCGTCCCCGTCAAACCCGGGCGCAACCTTTCCATCATTATCGAAGTCGCGGCGCGCAATTTCCGTCTGAAAAGCATGGGCTACGACGCGGCGCAGGAACTCATCGGCAGAACGATCGGAAGATAAAAAAAGGCATACGGAAAGTATGCCTTTTTTCTTTATATAAAGTACTTTGCCAGACATAAACCGCCCGTATCCGTTCATATATATATACGTATGAAAAAGCGGATAGTAAGGATCTGCGCGATCGGATTGATACTGGCAATCGTGACCGTTTCGGTTTTTTTTGCCTATCCCGCGCTCACGGAAAAAGAACAGGCAGAAGCGGAAGGCGTCAACGATATTCTCCGCGTCTGGCATATAGACACGTTTGAAGGCGGCAAGGGTTCGCGCGCTTCTTTTCTCGGCGCCGCGGCGAAAAAATTCGAAAAGAAAAATAAGGACGTCCTCGTCATGGTGGTACCGCATTCCGTATCCAGCGCAAGGGTCGCGCTGGACGCGGGCGAGGCGCCCGATATGATCTCGTTCGGCACGGGCGGCGCGATCTGTCCGGAACTCTTTCTGCCTCTCGAAAAATACGATTTTCCGTATTCGAAACAGAACGGCAAGACGTACGCCGTGCCCTGGTGCCGCGGCAACTATATGTTCTTTACGCTCGACGGCGATTTTACCGACATGACGGCGGAAAACACCGTGATATCGGAGGGAAATTATTCCATGGCGCTTGTCGCGGCGGCGTGCGAATCTCTCGCGGGCGGGCAGGCGAAAAGTTCCGTTTCCGCCTACGTCGATTTTCTGAACGGTAAATACAAGTATCTGTTCGGGACGCAGAGGGATGTCGCCCGCCTCAATACCCGCGGCGCGGCGTACACGGCAAAGCCCGCCGAAAGTTTTTCCGATCTCTATCAATACATCGCCGTTTTGTCTTCCGACGCGGCGAAATACAATGCCTGCCTAGATTACGTCGCGCTTTTGTTATCCGAATCCGTGCAGAAAGATTTGAAGGGCGTGGGCATGATGAGCGCTTATTATTCCATATACGACGAGTCGAACGCCGCCCTGCAAGATGCGGAAAAGATTTCCGCCGCCGCAGGCGTGAGCGCCTTTATCGAGGAAAATTCTTACGCCGAAATGCGTGTTCTCGCCGCGGAGGCTCTCGGCGGGAACGGCGAGTCGTTAAAAAAAATGAAAAACTTCCTTATATAGCGTTGTAAAAATCCGCGTTTTGTAGTAAAATATAGGAGAACAGATAAATTGATCGAATTCCAGGAAATACCGTCCTATTTGCCGCACGTACGTTTCAGCAGGGACTTTTCCTTTTCCCGCCATACCACGGTGGGGATCGGAGGCACGGCGCCCGTCGCTCTCTATCCGAAAAACGAGAAAGAACTGACGGATACGGTGAATTTTTTGCTCGAACGGCAGATCCCTCATTTCTTTTTGGGGCAGGGCGCGAACGTGCTCGTTTCCGACGAAGGATTTCAAGGCGCGGTAGTTTGTACAATCGGTATGAAAAAAATCTCGCGCATGAGCGAATGCCGCGTCTATGCGGAGTGCGGCGCGACCGCCGAACAGTTGGTGCGTTTCACCGCGGAAAACGCGCTGACGGGCGCGGAATTTTTGGCGGGGATCCCCGCAAGCGTGGGCGGGCTCGCGTTTATGAACGCGGGCGCCGACAATACCTACGTGCAGTCGGTCATCGAAACCGTTCGCGTCGTCCGCGGCGGCATATTGCAGGATATTCCCGCCGCCGAATGCGGATATTCTTATAAAAAGAGCGTGTTTCAGACAAACGGAGACTGTATCGCGGGGTGCGTTTACAGGTTCCGCGCGGGGAACGTGACGGAGATCGCCGCCAAAGTGCGCGCGCGCCGCTTTGCCCGCAGCAAACTGCCCAAAGGAAGAAGCGTGGGCTGCGTCTTTTTGAATCCGCCGCAGGGACCCGCGGGAGAACTCATCGAGCGCGCGGGCTGGAAAGGTTTTTCGATCGGCGGGGCGCTCGTATCGCCCGAACACGCCAATTTCATCATCAATACGGGAAACGCCACGGCGAAGGATTTTCGCGAACTTGTGGGGCGGATCCGACGGGATATATATACGAAAACGGGAATTAAATTGCAAGAGGAGTTCCGTTACATAGGAGAATAGCATCATGTTGCTGACAGGCGATTATCACACGCACACCGTTTACAGCCACGGAAAAGGAACCGTGCTGGAAAACGCGATACAGGCAAAGGCGCTCGGCTTAAAGGAAATAGCCATCACCGATCATGGTTTCGAACAGTTGGCGTTCGGAATCAAGCATAAAAAAATGCCCTCGCTCATTCGCGACGTCAAAGAGGCGACGCAAAAGACGGGCGTGCAGGTTTACGTGGGTATCGAAGCGAACCTCTGCGGCGAAAACGGCCGCACAGATCTCAAAAGCGAAGATTACAAAGATTTCGACGTGTTTCTGATGGGCATTCACCGCTTTGTGAAATTCAATAACTTCAAGAGTTGGTACAATCTCTTCTGGTCCAATTATATTCACACGGCGCTCCCCGTCAAGCCTCCCAAAAAACTGGTAGACTACAATACGCGCGCCTATATCAACGCCATCGAAAAATATCCGATCGACGTCGTCACGCATCTCAATTTTCTGTGTTTTTGCAACGTGGAAGAGGTGGCGAAGGCGGCGCGCGATTACGGCACGTATATCGAACTCAATTCCAAAAAAAAGCATCTGAGCGACGAGGAGTTGGAACGCGTGCGCGACACGGGCGTGCGCTTTCTCGTCAATTCCGACGCGCACTCGGTGGACCGCATCGGCGACACCGCGCTCGTGGACGAACAACTCGAACGCGTGAAGATCCCGCGCGATCGCATCGACAATATCGACGGCAGACTGCCGAATTTCCGTTTCCGAGAATATAAAGAGAGAAATTTATAGCGTGAGTACTTCCGTAAATTTTACCTATGAGATCAAAAAAGAAATCATTCGGAACGGGTTTGAAAATACCTGTTGCAAAACGGCGGCTCTGTCCGCCTTTTTGCGTGCAACGGGCAGCATCATCACCCGCGGCCCGCACGTCGGTTTCGAGATCGTGACGGAGAGCGAAAACGTCGCGGAATACTTTGTGGGGCTCATAGAAAGCATGTACGGCGCGGAACTCAAGATCGCGGAAGTCGGCACGGACAACCGCAACGGCCGCGACAGGTTGGTTTTAGACTGCGTGGGGGAGCGTTCTTTCTTTATCCTCTCCGAACTCGGCATCGCCGAATTCGACGGCGAGGGCGTCAATCTGAAAATGGAGATCGATCCCTATCTCGTGGAAAACGCCTGCTGCCGCCGCGCCTATATCCGCGGCGCGTTTCTGGGCAGCGGCAGTTGTACGCTTCCCAAAGAGGACGAGTCGGGCTCGGGCTATCATTTGGAGATCGTTTTTTTCGGCGAGGCGCTGGCGGATAACTTTTGCGACCTTTTGGCGCAATTCGACGTGCTTGCCAAGTGCGTGCAGAGAAAAAATTCATACGTCGTCTACCTAAAAAGCAAGGACAGCATTTCCGACTTTTTACAACTGTGCGGGGCGGAGAACTGTCTCGAAAAACTGGACGGACTCGCCGAACGGCGGGAAATGCGCAACAATATCAACCGCGTCGCAAATTGTATGCAGAAAAACTACGATAAGAGCGTATTGGCGTCCGTAAAGCAGATCCGCGCGATCGAAGTCATCGATTCGGTCATCGGGATATCGGGGCTGGACGAATCGTTGGAAACGGTGGCGCGGGCGCGGCTGTCGGACAGGGAGGCGTCGCTTAAAGAATTGGGGCAGCGGTTGGGGATCAGCAAAAGTTGTTTGAACCACAGGCTCAGAAAACTGGTTAAAATTTCCGAAGAATTGACGGAGGAGTGAATTTCGAATGGAAAAAGTAGTGTTTCAGTATAAAAAAGGCTCGTACAGCGCGTACGATGCGCAGCGGATCGTCTTTGAGGCGTGCAAATTCGAGAGCGATATTTCGATCGGGACAGAACGCAAGCGCGGCAACGCAAAAAGTATCGTGGGGTTGATTTCCATGCAGTTCGTCAAGGGCGAAGAATACTACGTGACCGCCGAAGGGCGCGACGCGGCAAAGGCGGCGAGCGCGATCGCAAAATTTATTTCGACGCTCGCAGATTAAATTTTTACTTTATTTTACATAAGCACAAGGATTATCATGACAGATTTTGTTCATTTACATTTACATACCGAATACAGCCTGCTGGACGGGGCCTGCAAGGTCGACGACCTCGTCGATCATTGCGTGAAAAACAATATCAAGTCCATCGCCGTCACGGACCACGGCAATATGTACGCGACCTTATACTTTGCGGAGTTGTGCAAGAAGAGCAATATTCAGGCGATCATCGGCTGTGAACTGTACATGACGCAGGATCTGCACGATAAGAGCGCGAATTCCGATTTCGAACATCTCATCCTGCTTGCCAAAAACAAAGTCGGCTACCGCAACCTCGTCAAACTCGATTCCATCGCCTTTGTCGACGGCTTTTATTATAAGCCGCGCGCAGACTACAAAACGCTCAAAGAGCACAGCGAAGGGCTTATCTGCCTTTCCGCGTGTCTTGCGGGGCGTCTGCCGAAACTGCTCCTTCGCGGCGATTACGAAAAGGCGAGAGCCTTCGCGCTGGAAATGAAAGAGATCTTCGGGGAAGATTTCTATATCGAGATCCAGGACCACGGCATCGAAGAGCAGCGGCGCGTCCTTCCCATGCTCGTTCAGATCGCACGGGAACTGGATATTCCTCTGGTCGCAACCAACGACGTGCATTATATCAATCAGGAAGATTGGGAAATGCAGGACGTTTTAATGTGTATCCAGACCAAAAAGACCATAGACGATCCCAAACGTATGCGTTTCGACAGCAAGGAGTTTTATCTGAAAACGCCCGAAGAAATGGCGGCGCTGTTTTCGAATTTTCCCGAGGCCATCGAAAATACCGTCAAGATCGCCGCGAAATGCACGGAGCCGTGTTTTGATTTAAAGGACAACGGCGATCCCGTCAAGGATATGTCGCTTATCCCCGGGTATCAGCCGGACGACGGTTCCGACCCGAAGGAGTATCTGACGCGGCTGACCTGGGACGGCTTGAAACGGCGTTACGGCGAGATCACAGATGCAGTCAAAAAGAGGGCGGATTACGAACTGAATATCGTCATCGGCATGGGCTTTGCCGAATATTACCTGATCGTCATGGACTTTATCCGCTGGGCGAAAGACCGCGGTATCCCCGTAGGTCCGGGGCGAGGCAGCGGCGCGGCGAGTATCGTGGCGTACGCGATCGGGATCACCGACATCGATCCTTTGAAATACGACTTGTTCTTCGAGCGCTTTTTGAACCCGGACCGCGTCACCATGCCCGATTTCGATATCGACTTCTGTAACGAAAGAAGACCCGAGGTCATCGAGTACGTGCGCGATAAGTATCATCCCGAAAACGTGGCGCAGATCGTTACGTTCGGAACGCTCGCATCCAAGGCTGCGATCAAGGACGTGGGGCGCGTGCTGCGCGTGCCGTATTCGGAAACGGACAAAGTCACCAAACTGATGGACGGAAAATCCACCATCAGCGAACTTCTGGGCTGGAATATTCCCAAACTGCAAACCCAACTGAAAAACAGCGATCTTTCCGAAGATAAGCGCGTCGAGATTTCCAAAAAACTGGAAGAACAGGAAAAAAAGCGCAACGCGGATTTCATTGAATTGTATGAAACGGACGAAGCGCTGCACCGCGTCATCGATATGGCGCTGAAACTCGAAGGCATGCCGCGGAATACCTCCATGCACGCTGCGGGCGTAGTCATCTGCCGCAAGCCGATCGCGGACAACGTTCCGCTTTCGCGCAACGGCGAAGATATCACTACCCAATTCGACATGAAAGAAGTCGAATCCATCGGTATGCTGAAAATGGACTTTCTGGCGCTCACGACGCTGACCGATATCAAAAAGGCGTGCGATTACATTCTGGAAGACACGGGCCGCGCCATCGATTTCGACGAGATCGGCTACGACAATCAGGAAGCGTACGAACTCATTTCCGAAGGCGATACGGATGCCGTGTTCCAACTCGAGCAAGGCGGCATGAAGAAATTCATGAAAGAGTTGAAACCCGGCTGTCTGGAAGATATCATCGCAGGCGTGGCGCTCTACCGTCCGGGCCCGATGGCGTACATTCCCACCTATATCGAGAATAAACTCAACCCGCAGAAAGTCAAATACGATACGCCGCTTTTGGAGCATATTTTAAAAGTTACCTACGGCGTGATCGTCTACCAGGAACAGGTCATGCAGATTTTCCAGGACCTGGCGGGTTTTTCGCTGGGACAAGCGGACCTGGTGCGCCGCGCGATGGGTAAAAAGAACAAAGCCGAACTGATGGCGCAAAAGGATAAGTTTATCTTCGGCAATAAGGACCAGGGCGGCAACATCGAGGGCGCGGTCAACCGCGGCGTGCCGCAGGAGGTCGCCGCGAAGATATTCGGCGATATGGAGAGTTTCGCGAGTTACGCTTTCAACAAGGCGCACGCCACCTGTTACGGAGTGCTTTCCTACCGTACCGCCTATTTAAAGCGTTTTTATCCCAAAGAATTTCTGGCGGCGATCCTCAATAACCGCATTGAAAAGATCGAAGAGATCACCAAATACATTATCTATCTCAAAGAGAAGAATATCCCCGTTTTACAGCCCGACGTCAACAAGAGCAAGACGTATTTCTCGGTGCAGGGCAACGGCGTACGCTTCGGGCTGAGCGCCTTGAAAGGCGTCGGCGTCGCCGCGACGCAGGAGATCATCAACGAGCGCGATGCGAACGGCGAGTTTAAAAATTTCCCCGATTTCGTGTTCCGCTGTGCGCCGTTTGTAAACAAACGCATGGTGGAAGGACTGATCTCGGCGGGCGCGTTCGACTGTTTCGACGTGAAGCGTTCGCAACTTCTGTCTGTTTACGAGAGCGTGCTCGACCGTGCAAACAAGATCGCAAAGCAGAAACAGAGTATGCAGATGAGCCTGTTCGGCGACATTATCGAAGAGGATAATTCGGATATCGATTACCCCGATATCCCCGAACTGGACACCAACGAAAGGCTTTCCAAAGAGAAGGCCGTGCTCGGCGTCTATATCAGCGGACATCCCTTTGAGGGCTACGCGCACGCCTTTGCGGACTGTACCTTTTCCTGTGCGAAATTGCAGGTGTACGAGGAGGATGAGGACGGCCACCGTACTTATACGGAACTCACCGACGGTGCGCAGGTGACTATGGGCGGGATCATCGGCAATTATAAGAAGATCAACACCCGTTCGGGCTCGTCCATGGCGTTTATATCCGTGGAAGATCTGTTCGGCAGTATCGAATGCGTGGCGTTTCCCAATGTATTTGACCGTATCAAAACCGTTCTTGCGCCCGATAAGATCGTCTATATTACGGGAAAAATGCAGTTGGACAGCGAAAAGCCGCCCGTCATCATACTCGATAAAATGCAGGAATACAACCCGGAAACGGGTACGACCGTGGCGCCCGCCGAGGCTGTCGTACAGCGCGAACCGACGCTGTGGCTGAACGCGTCGCTTTTATCGGAAGAGGAATTCGCCGATTTCGCGGAACTCTTTTCCCATTACACGCCGGGAAAAATGACGGTAAAAATCAAGCGCGGCAGTAAACTTTACAAACTGACGGAGATCAATTACTGCCGCGGACTCGTCGACGAACTGCTGCTGTATCTTCAGGAAAACGATATCAAGTTGGTCAAATAAAATAATTACGGAAAGTTACCGAAAATGATTTGCAATCCTCGCTGTTTTTGATATAATGATAGAGCAGTTATTTTAGTAAGATCGCACCGAAGAAGAGAGGGTGCGCAGTTGGAGGATTGTTATGAAAAGAATCGGTGTTTTGACCAGCGGCGGCGACGCTCCCGGGATGAACGCCTGCATCAGGGCGGTTGTAAGAACGGCTAAATATTTCGGAATGGAAATATACGGCATTCGGCAAGGTTATGCGGGGCTTATCAACGACGACATGGTCGCCATGGAAATGCGCAGCGTTTCCGATATCGTACAGCGCGGCGGCACGATGCTCCGTACGGCGCGCTGCGTGGAAATGTATACCCCCGAAGGGCAGAAGCAAGCGGCGAAAACGCTCAATGACCGCGGCATCGAAGGCCTCGTGGTCATCGGCGGCGACGGCTCGTTCAAGGGCGCGAAGAGCCTGACGGAAAATTTCGGCATTCCCACTATCGGGATCCCCGGTACCATCGACAACGATCTGGAATATACCGATTACACTTTGGGATTCGATACGGCGGTCAATACCTGCCTCGATATCATCAATAAATTGCGCGACACGATGACCTCACACGAACGTATCAGCGTGGTGGAGGTCATGGGCAGGCACTGCGGCGACATCGCCCTGTATTCGGGTATCGCCAGCGGCGCGGAGATCATCGTCGTGCCCGAGATCCGCTACGATATGGACGATATCGTCATGCGCGTGAACCGCAGCCGCGCCAACGGCAAACATTCCAACATCATCGTTCTGGCGGAAGGCGTCGCCACGGCGGAAGAGTTCACGAAAATGCTGCAGAGCGAAACCACGTATTCTGTGCGCGGCACGACCATCGGCCACGTGCAGCGCGGCGGTTCCCCCAGCATGGCGGACAGAATGCTCGCGGCACAGTTCGGTAACAAGGCCGTGCGCCTTTTAAAAGACGGTATCGGCGACCGCGTTGTCGGTATCCGTAAAAACGAGATCATCGATCTCGACATTATCGAAGCGGTCAGTATGAAAAAGAAATTCAATTACGAACTGTACGAAACCCTGCAAATGATATCCTTGTAATTACGAAAGCCGCCTTTTTCGGACGGCTTTTTAATTTATTGAAAAAATTTTCCGTTTTAGATTGAAAAAACGCTAAAAATATATTATAATACTAAGAGAAGTCTTTCCCTCCCGTACGCGGGCGGGCGAATACGATTTGCGGAGTACCTTTTTATGATATTGACGGTTTGTCTGAATCCTTGCACCGACGTGACCATCGAAGTTGATTCCCTGAACATCGGAAAACTGAACCACGTAAAGAATAAGACCCTTAGTTTTACGGGAAAAGCATTGAACGTGGCGATCGGCGTCGCGCGGCTGAAAGGGGATAGTTACGCCACGGGTTTTATGTATAACGAAAACGGATCCCTCTTCGAGCAGGCGCTCGACAGAGAGGGCGTGCCCAGCGCATTCGTCTGGAACCGTGGTCGGGTCCGCGAAAACTATAAGTTCATCGATAATAAGTCTATGCTTACGGAAGTGAACGATATCGGCGAACCCATCAGCGCGAACAAGCAGGAAGAGTTGTTGGCGCTCGTTGCGTCCCTTTCCAAAAAGAGCGACGTGATGGTGGTATCGGGCAGTTTGCCGCAGGGTGTGGACAGCGGTTATTATACCAAACTTTTCAACGTGGCCGCGCCGGGTTCTTTGAAGATCGCCGATGCGGAAGGCCCCAGGCTTTTATCCGCGCTGCAGGCGGGGCCGGATCTGGTAAAACCCAATAAGGACGAACTGCAAAATACCTTGCAAAAAGAACTCAAAACCCGCGAAGATCTTTTGAAAGGCTGTTATACGCTTTTGGATAAAGGCGCCAAGCGCGTGCTCTTGTCGCTCGGAAAGCGCGGCGCGATCATCACCGACGGCACCAAAAACTTTTTCTGCAAGAGCATCAACGTCGCCATCAATTCGACGGTGGGCGCGGGGGACGGTATGCTCGCCGCCGCAACGATGCGGCTGACGGAAGGCGCGCCGCTCGACGAGATCCTGCGCGCGGGAGTCGCCGCGGGCACCGCGACGGTCACGACTTTCGGACAAATTTCGTTCACGAAGAATAAATTTGACGAAATCTATGCAAATTTAACGGTAGAGGAGATCGTAAATTAGTTGTTAACAATCACGGATATCAAAAACGACGAAGAAGTCAAAGCGATCATGTACATGTCCGAAAAGCAGATAGAGGCTCTGGGATTTACCGAACATTCCGTCCGCCATTCGAGCATTGTCAGCAAATGGTCGGGCGAATTGCTGCGCGGCATCGGCGCGAGCGACCACCGCGTGGCGCTCACGGAGATCGCGGGCTTTCTGCACGATATGGGCAACAGCATCAACCGCGACAATCATGCCCAGAGCGGCGCGATTCTCGCCTATAAGATCTTAACGCGCATGGGTATGCCCTATAAGGACGCCGCCGAGATCATGATGGCGATCGGCAATCACGACGAAACGGAAGGTTTGCCCGTCAGCGACATCACCGCCGCGCTCATTCTGGCGGATAAGGCGGACGTGCACAAGAGCCGCGTCCGCAAGAATATCACCAACGTGAGCATGGAAAACATGAATATTCACGACAGAGTAAACCTCGCCGCGGAGCGTTCGGTCATCTATGTGGACGAGGGGAATCGGGAGATCGTTCTCAATATCGTCATCGATACGGAAAAATGTCCCGTCATGGACTACTTCGAGATCTACTTCAAACGCATGCAACTTTGCCGCCGCGCGGCGGATTTTCTGGAACGCAAATTCGTACTCATCATCAATGACGTAAGATTTTTATAATGAAAAAGCCTTTCCCGTCGGGAAAGGCTTTTTTTTTATTTTTCTTCTTCCGTACTTTTCTCGTCGGAAATTTTCGTAACTTTGACCTGCTGTATTTTTTTAAGAGTGGAACTCGTAACTTCGAACGATAGCCCTGAAAATTCAAACGTGGCGCCCGCTGCGGGAATTTCGCCCAACTGTTCGATGATCCAGCCGCTCACGGTATACGCCTCGAAATTATCGTCGTCCTCGTCCAGTTCGTAATAGGCAAACAGATCGCAGAGGGGGGCGTTCGCGTCCACGAGCGTCGTCGTATCGTCCAGTTTCTTGAAATAGTTGATCTCTTCGTCGTGTTCGTCCCAGATTTCGCCCACCAGTTCTTCCAGAATGTCTTCGAGCGTGACGATGCCCGCCGTACCGCCGTATTCGTCGAGAACGACCGCCATATGCGTCTTTCTCTTTTGCAGTTGTTTCAATAGCGAGGAAATTTTAATGTGTTCGGTCGTATAAACGGGCGCATTCAAAATCGCGCGCAGATCGTGCTTCTGCCCGAAATAATTGAGGAAAAAATCCTTTTCGTGCACGACGCCGACGATGGTGTCGATGGTATTTTCATAGACGGGGATCCTCGAATATCCGCAGGAAGTGAAGATTTTTTTTACCTCGTCGGGCGAGGCTTTTACGTCCACGGCGGTAATATTCACGCGGGGGATGAGAATGTCGCCCACTTCCAGATCGTCGAACTCGATGACCGAACGGATCAGTTTGGTTTCTTCCTGGTGCAAAGTGCCGCCTTCCCGAGCCTCTTCGACGATGGTCATGATCTCGTCTTCCGTGACGACTTCCTCGTTCTTTAATTTGAAAATCTTGGAGAGCACGAATTTATAGCCCGTGAATACGATATTGATGGGAAACAGTATATAGTAGAACAGCATGATCAGCGGATATCCGACCATCGAGAATTTCTCGGGGTAAACTTTCGCCATCATTTTCGGGGTGATCTCACCGAAGATGAGCACGGCGACGGTCGTGACCACGGTCGAAACGGTAACGCTGTTCGCACTGTTGGTCATCAGACTCGCGAAAAACAGTGTCGCGAGCGACGAAGTGGTGATATTGACGATATTGTTCCCGACCAAAATGGTGGAAATCAGTTTATCGTAATTCTCCGCCAGTTTCAGCGTCTTTGCGGCGCGGGCGTTTCCGTTCGCGCTCATTGTTCGCAGTTTAACTTTGTTGGCGCAGGAATACGCCGTTTCCATCGATGAAAAAAAGCCCGATAAAAGCAATAAAATGATTATCGCGATCAATAATGGGGCTGCGCCGTCAGGCATAAAAAACAAAACCTCCCGATCGTAGCGGATTTGCGGCCAGAAATACCGCAGTATGCTACCTGAAAAAAATAATTACCTATATTATATCATATATTTTATAGAATAGTATTATTTTTCGCAATTTATTTGAAAAAACATCGTTTTTTTCAAATCATTCTGCGCGTTTCGATATAGTAGGACCAACGTTGCGCGGAAATTTCCTCGATGACTGCGTAATCGGTCGCCGTGTGCAGGATATAATTGCCCCCGAGATACAGCGCAACGTGCCCGATCCGCTCCACGCCCGTTTTATTGTAACGGGTGGAGTTGGTAAAGAAAATAAGGTCGCCGCGCGAAAGTTCGCTTCTGGGTACGTGTGTGCCCTGCGATACCTGTGTGCGTGTCGTCAATTCGAGATTGACGCCCGCGCCGTAATAAAACATATACTGCATCAGCGACGAGCAGTCGTATTTCGTCTTGTCGAATCCCGAAAGGAACTTTCCGTTTCCGTTGTGCAGGCGCGTCGCGCCGTACACGTAGGGGAAGCCGAGCAGATTATATCCTTCGCCGATCACCGCCTCTACGCGGCTGTCAGGCGAGGTTTCCAATTCGAACAGTTCGGTGTACGAACTTCCCGCGCTCACATATGCGGGTTTGTTCTTGTAAACGGTCTCGTACCAGTTGCCTTCTTTTCCTTTCAGCAAGACCATATCGCCCTTATCTATGTAGCCGAGAGAGGAGGCGGACGTGCTGGGGGCGGAACGGATATTCAGGCCGTTCACCTTGGAACGCACATATTGGTCTTTGGGAATGGTGACGACGGGAATGTCGGTTTCTGGCTCCTGGGGCGGCAGAGGCTTTTCGTCCGGCGCTTCGGGTTCGGGAGCGGGAGGGAGCGTTCCGCCGTCTTCGTCGGGCAGTAAAGCACCGTTCTCGTTATCGGCAGAGGGCCTTTGCGTCAGGTGAAAGGAAGCAAAAGTAGCGCCGAGAAGGATCGCGACGGAGATCGCCGCCGCTGCGATTGTAACGTAAGCTTTTTTCATATATTTTTTCTCCTTTTTTTGGAGAAATTATATCAAAAATCCTATCATTTTACAAGGAATAAATTTTTCCTGTTTTGGAAAAACCGCCGCCTTTCTATCCAACTATACCTTTTTTTCGTCCGATTGGTAAATATTTGACATTTGTCAAGCGAATGATTATAATGCTTGATTATGGAGATCTATTGGATTTTGTTGATCTGCCTTGCGGCGGTCGTATTGTTTATACTCGTCTTTTTTGCAATCGTTTCCGTGCTGATCCAGAAAACGCGATTCGGGGTACGCTCGGACGGAAATCCCGCGCTGCGCTATTTTCAGGCAAAAGATTTCGAAAACCTGCAAGCGGAAGATATATCTTTCGTTTCGGACAAAGGGCAGACGCTGCGCGGCTGTATTTATTCGGATATGCGCGTGAAGGAGCCGAAAGGGCTCGTCATTTGGGTGCACGGATTCGGCGCGGGACACAACGCTTATACGACGGAGATCGCCTATCTGGCTGCGCAGGGATATCTCGTTTTGGGGTATGATAATACGGGCTGCGTGCTGAGCGACGGGAAGGGCGTCGGCGGACTGATACAAGGGGCGATCGACGCGTCCTACGCCGTTCGTTACGTGCAGAACGAGCCGCGCCTCAAACAATACAAGCGCGTTTTGGTAGGTCACAGTTGGGGAGCCTATTCCGCGATGAATATATTTTCTTTCGGCGAGCACGTCGACGGTGTCGTCGCCATGTGCGGATTCGATACCGCGCAGGGCGTCGTGACGGATATGAGCCGCCGCTATTTCGGAGGGTTCAGCGGTTTGATCCGCTTTTACAGCAAGATCTTGCACCGCCTGCGCTTCGGGAGGCTCGCGTCCGTTTCTTCTCGGAAATCTCTGTTGAAGAGCGACGTTCCCGTCCTGCTTTTATACGGAGAAGACGACAAAGTCGTACCGTTCCGTACGAACGGCAGAAAGATCATCCGCGCCGTACGGGATAAAAAGAATATACGCGCGATCACTTATCCCGACAAGGGACACAGCGTTTATCTCACGATAAAAGCGGAAAAATATATTAAGGAAGTTTTCGCAAAACTCGCTTCTTCCAAAAAGATGCCCTCCGAAGAGTTCGAGCGGTATCGTTCTTCCATTGATTATGCGCTGTTGACGGAAGAAGACGCGGCGGTGATGGGAGAGATCCGCGATTTTCTGGAAAATATTTTTTGCTGAACGGACTTTTGTGTTCAAATGATTAAAAGTGTAAAAGGTGGGTAAAATCTTTTTGTTTCGCCGTCTGTGCCGTTGACCGCGCGGTATTTAAGTGTTACAATACGCAAGGTACGGAGGGTAGACGATGAAACATAAAATGCTCGCGCTCGTCGGCCTGTTTGTGTCGCTGGGCTTTCTTTTACAAATATTATACGGCTGCGAATCCAAGGATACGGGGACGTATCCGGTTACGCAGATCAAATTTTATGTGGACGATTCGCTGTATGATGCGGTCATCGTGCGAAGCGACCGTTTCGTTATGCCGCCCGCGCCCAAAAAAGAAGGATACCGTTTTGAAGGTTGGTTTTGCGATGCGGAATTGTCCGAGGCGTTCAAGCCCGAACGGTATGTATGCGACCGCGCGCGTTTCGATATTGAAGTTTATGCCAAATTCGTGAGCACGAAATCGGAAGAAACGCTTCCTGACCTGTTTCAGAATTTCGGACAAACGATTATGTAACTCTTGACATTACATCCTGTTGGGAGTATAATAGACGGGAATTCACCAAGGGAGGGGGGACGCCGTGCAGATTTCCAGCCGTCTGACCGTGGCGGTGCACACACTGCTCGCCATCGAATATTTTCATCTCGAATATAAAGTCACTTCGGAATTTATCGCGTCGAGCGTATGCGTGAATCCCGTCGTTATCCGCCGTATTTTATTGCAATTGAAAGATGCCGGTCTTGTCGACGTGGCGCGCGGCAGCGGCGGTGCGACCTTGAAAAAGCCGCCGCAGTCTATCACTTTATTGGATGTATACCGCGCGGTCGATTGTATGGAAAAAGACAGTATGTTTCATTTTCACGAAAATCCCAACGCGAACTGCCCCGTAGGCAGCCGCATCCACGCCGCTCTCGATGACAAACTCGCCGCGGCACAATGTGCTTTCGAACAGTCGCTCGCGGAAACTTCGATCGCCGATCTGATGAAATCTATGCAATAAAAACCCGTCTCCGAAAATGGAGACGTTTTTTTTGATTTTTTTGATGTAATGCTTGACATTACAATAATCGTTTGCTATAATGTTGTTGTAATCAAAAAGATTACAACAAATTTCAGGAGGTTCTATTATGAAAAAAATTGCGATTGTCGGCGCGGCGGGCAGACAGGGGACGTGTCTTGTGAACGAGGCTGTAGCGCGCGGGTATGATGTGACGGGTTTCGTTCGCAAAGCGCACAAAATTGCAAATCCCAAAGCAAAGACAGTTGTGAAAGATTTGTTTGATATTACGGCGGATGATTTAAAAGAATTTGACGTAGTGATCGACGCGTTCGGCGCCTGGACGGAGAAAACATTGCCCTTGCATATTACTTCCCTTCAGCACCTTTGCGATCTTTTGAGCAATACGAAGATTCGATTGTTGGTCGTCGGCGGAGCGGGCAGTCTCTATATCGATCCCGCGCATACCGTGCAGGTGATGGATCTCGACAATTTCCCCGAAGCATTTAAGCCTGTTGCTTTTTATACGGGAGAAGCATTAAAAATGCTCAGGGAAAGAAACGATGTTGTATGGACATATCTTTCCCCCGCTGCGGATTTTCAGGCGGACGGTGCGCGAACGGGAAATATTCTGCTCGGCGGCGAAGAATATTTCGTCAATGAGAAGGGTGTCAGTGCGATCAGTTACGCGGATTATGCGATAGCCATGATAGACGAGATCGAAAAAGCCGACCACATTCAAAAACGGTTTTCCGTGATCGGCGCATAGTTTGTATTGAAGGAGGAAAGAAAAATTGAACGATTTTGAGCGGGCGAAAACCGTTTTGAAGGGCGCGGAATATATCCTTGTCGGAGGCGGCAGCGGTCTTTCCGCCGCCGCGGGCCTGACTTACTCGGGCGCTCGCTTTAAAAAATTTTTTTCAGACTTTATCGAGCGCTATCGAATGACGGATATGTACTCGGCGGGTTTTTATCCGTTTTCCGCGCAGGAGGAAAAGTGGGCGTATTGGTCGAAACATATTTTCGTCAATCGTTATCTTCCTCCCGCGCTCCCGCTGTACCGCGATCTTTTTTCCTTTCTTGAAAATAAAAATTATTTTGTGATTACGACGAACGTCGATCATCAGTTCTATAAAGCGGGCTTCCAAACAGAGAAAATTTTCGCAGTGCAAGGGGATTACGGAAAATTCCAGTGCGCAAATGGATGTCATTCCTCTTTATACGACAACGAGGCGGCCGTGCGGGAAATGGTGCGCAGTCAAAAAGATTGCCGCATTCCCGCATCGCTCGTGCCCGTTTGTCCCGTCTGCGGCGCAGATATGGAAGTGCATATCCGTAAGGACGCCCGTTTCGTGCAGGATGATGCATGGTACGAGACGGCTTCGCGCTATGACGCGTTTGTCAATAAGGCACGGCAAGGCAAGACCGTGCTTTTGGAATTGGGCGTCGGTTTCAATACGCCGGCGATCATCCAATTTCCTTTCGAACGGTTTGTCTGTCAAAATCGCCGCGCGCACCTTATCCGTGCCAATCTCGACGACTGCGACGCTATCCCCGAAATTACCGACCGCACGATTTCCCTCTGCGGCTCGCTGAGCGATACTTTGAAATTGCTGTTTTGCTGACGGAATTTGTTTGAAATAAAATCCGAAAAACATTTGACAAAATTTGCATTATGACTTATAATATCTAAGCAAGTTTTTTGTACGGCAATTTCGCTGTTATGGCTCAGCAGGTAGAGCACGTCCTTGGTAAAACGCGCAAGCCATAAAATCGGGATGCCGAAAACCCTGTAAAAATCGGTGAAAAACTCAATATGCTGTTATGGCTCAGTAGGTAGAGCACGTCCTTGGTAAGGACGAGGTCGCGGGTTCAAATCCCGCTAACAGCTCCAAAGAAAACCACCAAATATGGTGGTTTTTTCTTATATTTGATACAAAATAAAGTTTTTCAAGGAAGAAGTCACAGGTACAACTGCATACAATCGGGTACAATTGCAAACTTTTTGAGCGTAAAGCGCAAGGTAGAGTTATTCCTTGATTGTCTTTCTGTCCGAAACGCCCTAAAACGCCCTGATTCTGCCCTATTTGCATAAAACTGCATACAATTGCAAACGTACCGAAGGTAGAGTTATTCCCTTGAATTTCGACTCATATTTATCCGATTTAAAAGGTCTGTTTTTGAAAGAGAAGAACTCTACAATTTAGATAAAAAATTACCCACTACATGTTGTGACTTTTATAAAAAAATTTTACATTCCATACATTTACTAAAAAACTGCAAACGAATTTTTCTGAAATAGTATGCAATTGTTTGCAATTTATAGAGAAAGGGATAGGCTTAGATAGAAATAGAAAGACTTAAGAAATAGTTAAAAAGAAACATACAAAGGAAAATCAATATAAGTTTTAAACTAATTCACGCTATTTTATGGCGCAAAAAAAGGATTTGCCTTAAAAGCAATATTCTAAAATTAAAGAAGAGGGCTTTTTAATATGCAAAAATTTTTTGTGTCTCTTACACGATTCCGAAATTTAGATTGAAAAAATTTGCTATTTGTACAGATATTATAATTACAAATATTTTTTGTAATAAATAATATAAAAAATTTTTCCAAAGGTATTGACAAAGTTTTTGCTTTATGTTATACTATGTCCACGAGGACATATCGGCAAATGTGTTACTCAAAATTAAAAAATCTTATCATATCTTATTTTGAGGTTTATTTTTTTAAACAATATGTCCACGAAGACATATTCGGAGGCTTAAAATGGTAACAAAACAGGATGTGGCTAATAAAGCCGGTGTATCGACGGCAACGGTGGGACGGGTTATCAGCGGAAAGGGATATGTGTCGAAAGAGGCGCGGGAGAGGGTTGAAAAAGCGATAAGCACATTAAATTATCGCCGTAATAAGTTGGCATATAATTTAAGAAAAAGTAAAAGTAATATAATTGCAGTGCTCGTCGAGGATCTTTTAAATCCTTATTACATGCATATCGTTGATGCGATGGCGAGGCGAGCTAAAGAAAAAGATTGTATCATATCAATGTTTGCGATTAAAGACAGGGACGTCCGTCAAGTGTTGGACGATTTGCTGTCATATAGAGTATGCGGTATTGTTAATCTTGCCATGTTTACATGCGATTTTTCATGGTATGATATTTTTATCGAGGAAGGAATTCGACTTATAAATTGTACAAAATCCGGTCCGAAAGTTATCGTTGATTATACGCGCGGAATGCTGGAGGCCATGGGGTGTCTTCAATCGGCGAAACGAACAAAGCCTGTTTTTATAGCGGGAATTGAAGAGTGGCTTACTCCGACAGATATGCGTATCAGTTGTTTTCAAAAAAATGCAACTAAATATGGTTTTGAGTATAAACCGGATATGATTTTAAGCGGAAATTATCCTATGGAAAATGCACATAAAGTAGGGTATGAGCTGTGTGAAAACTTGATACGGTCAAAAAAAGAATTCGATTCAATTTTTTGTCTTACCGATATGATGGCTCTTGGCGCCTTGAAAGCCTTGTTCGATTACGGTTATAAAGTGCCGCAGGATGTTTCTGTCGTAGGTTGCGACAATCTGGATTTTACGGGATATTTTCAGCCGGCTCTTACTACAATACAGATCGATAAACAGGCAGAGGGTTACGCCTATGTTGATTTTATTCTTGATCCGAACGTTACGGATTCCGACGTGAGATACGTCGATACAAAATTAATTGAGCGGAACAGCGTTTGCTTGAAAAATATGTAAATTCATACCTATGTGCGGATTTCCTCTCGGGCTCGAATGCCCGCGCGGGCGCGGTCACTCTCCCTTTCGGAAATCCATACGTTTTCGTAATCGAAAAAGGACATAAAAAAGCCTTCGTCTTTTCAACAAAAGACGAAGGTTGTAATAAAAAAGATTGCGTACAAAAACGTATAATATTTAGGATTTTTATTTGGCTAATCCGTTCTTAAGTGATGGAGACAGAACATTGTTTAGCCGTTTCGGAGTTTCAGTAAGATATATTATCGGCAAAACCGAAAGATATATGAGGAGGATCAATTATGAGAAAGGCGTTGTTGTTGGTGTTTACGTTGCTGATGCTGGCATCATTTTCGTTCGGTATCGTCTTTGCGGCTGCGCAAAACGAATTCGACGAAAATGGTTGGTTTCAAAATCAAAACATGTCGGCATTGAAAACAAATGAAGAGGGCGCTTCGGAGTTCACTTTAGGCGGAAGCGTTCCCACGTACAATCGGACGGAAATCGATTTAACGAAAATAAATTATCTGTATTTCCGTACTACGAGCGGAGATTGGACCGCTTTTCATTTGATTGACGATACGTCGATTGTTTCAGGTAACGGTGCGACTTGGTATCCGTCTAATAATACGGAGGGAAAAGGGCACGTAAAGGTTTCGGCTCTCCTTAACGATGGAGCGATGCAATTGGGAAACGGTTACGCGACGCCTGAACAGGGCATTATTGGTACGGATAAAGGGTCGCCTTCCGACGTGGACAGATATATGAAGTTCGCTTTTTATATCGGAACAGGGGAAGGGGATGATGTATCGTATCTCGAAATCGACGGAGTAAAAATTGTTGGGCAAGCCGGCACTTCTCTTTCGGTAAAGAGAAGCGATTTTGCGAACGGTAAATGCTATGTGGCTTTGCAAACATTCAGCCCGAACAAAACGATTGCAGCGATGGGAATCAACGAGGATCCTGCTCGTTTACCTGAAGTCGCATTCCAGCCGACGGGCTTGGGGGCAAACAATTCGGCGGGATTTATGCTCAACGAAACGATTGCGGATATACCGGCGGAAGGGTATCAGATTACGGCGGAAAAAGCAATTAATAACGTAACGGTAAACGGAAAAACGCTTGCGGATGTGCAGGCGGGTTTATTTGTGATGACCGTACCGTTCGGCGATTCGACGATTCAAAGCATCGGGCTTCTTCCGTCAGAAGGAACTTCGTTCTCATGGAAAGCTGGAGATGAAATCGTCTTTAAAAACGGGTTCGTTGTTTACGGTCCTACAGGAACGCCGCTTTATCAAATTTCGCGGGATTACGGATTTTCCGTCATCAGCGTTGATGAATCGGGAAATTGCAATTTCATACCGCAAGTCGGGCTTACGTGGAACGGGAATAGCGGAAATTTCGTAAACTTGAATTTGAGTTATGAGGTTCCGTGTACGGCTGCCGTGTCCGACCGAAACATTACTGCGGTTACTGTTAACGGCGAGCCGCTCAACAGCGTAGGGTATTTTAATCTTGCAACGCCCGGTATCGTGCAAATTTTGAAAAATGAAGGGGAGTGGAATTGGCAAGACGGAGATACGATCAAACTTCCCAAAGATTTTACGTTTAAAGATTCCAACGGCACAGTATATTGCCTGGACGCGGCGTATAAAGCCATATATGCGAAGGGTTCTTTTTCGTTCGGTAAGGACTTTGGGATAAACGATTACGTACCTGTTTCGGTGGATTCCATGAAGCTCGGGCATTATGACGCGAATGGAAACATGTACGGGATGCAGGTCTATTTTTCCGAAAAAGTCCGCGGCGAATTGGAAGCGAATTCCGATGTTGCGGGGCAGGAATGGTTTCATTCTTTTGTGAAAATAAACGGTAAGACGCTTGCAGAGATAAAAGCGATGAACATCGGTACGCAAGACGCACCCGAGTATCCGTCCGTTCGTGCGAATTTTGAAGGCGAAAATTTTATTACGCTTTGGATTGACGGCAGGGCGGGGGTGATAGAACCCGGCAATAATCGCGTCGGCGACGGAAACATCGTTACGATTTTGGCAGGTATTCGGTTTCCGTCCGGATACGAAACGACCGAAGAGGTGTCGTTTGAATTCTATAATGATGGTTGGAAACCCGTCGTGGTTCTTGAGCCGATTGAATTCGATGTTCAGAACGATGCTGTACTTGAGGGCGGAAGTCAAGGTACGGATACCAAAAAGGCTTTTATCAATATTCCAATAAAACTTTCCGGATTTACCGATATTCCGGCTATAGAAATTCACGGTTCACAGGAAGTTCTGGAACATATTATGTTTAACGGTCAGTTGTTTTCACAAATGGCTGCCGGCACAAGAGTAATTCAGTATAATAGCGCGAATGTATTGCAGATTGAGATTCCGCAGGCGGCGTGGAACGAAGGTGACAAACTCGTATTCTTAAAAGGAATGCCGTTTTTTGTGGATGCTCCGACAAAAGTCGGCGCGTCAGCGGAACTTGCCCGTTATTATATTCTGGAATGCGTAATCGATTCGGACGGAACGCCTCGGTTTACCGTGACCGTAACGGATTCGTATGAAGCGGATGAGGATATCTCGCTTGATTTTGCGGGCGTACAGAAGTTTTTATATGATGCGGACAAAAACGAATATTCATTCCAACTGCATTTTACAAAGAATATTCGCGGCGACGAGTACGCAAAATTTGCGGACATAACGAACGAGGAATGGATTAAAAATTACATCACGATTAACGGAAAGACGATAGACGAATTGCTTGCTGCAAAGGACGCTGACGGGAACGTAATTGCGAATGCTGTGCGCGTCGTGTTTGAAAACGATAAATTTATCACCTTTTACGTAAGCAAAAAAATTGCGGAAAAAGACGGCGGCGTCGTTGATGCCGAGGGGAATATTCTCGATAAAATCACTCTTTCGATAGAAGACGGAATCGAACTTCCCAGAGGCGGAAAAATCGCTATGGGCAGCAATTATAAGTACGAACTTGAGTTTTGGTGCAGGGACGTAGATCTTTCCGCCTTGGAATTTTCGGAAGTCAAAATCCTTTCCGTAGCAAATCCCGTATCTGTGGATGATGACGGAAATATTGCGTTTAAAATTTACTTCGATAAAAATATTACGGAAGGACCGTATTTACACATCAATGCGGGCGCGGATTGGCTTTCCGGCGTAGAATTAGGTTATACGCCCGCGACGATCGATTATCTTGCGAGTTACGGTTTTATTCGCGATTGTCTTACGAAAATTTTATATAACGGAAAAACGATCAAAGAATTGATGGAAACTGAGGCGGATCCGGATTTCAGACCGATCAACGTCGTTATGGTACACTACGACAAAAACGAACTTCAGATCGTGTTCCGCGCTACGTCTATAAACGATAAAGACGGAACGTACGGGAAGCCCGGCGCCTATGCAGTCAATATTGCGGATCCCAATCCCTCATGGTCGATTACCTTTCTGGAAGGTTTCAGCGTGCCGAGTATGGGCAAAACTTCGCGCGAATATTTTTTTGCTTACAATGCAGAGACAAAAAAATTCGAGGAAGTGATTAAGGAAGAGGTGATTTCCGAAGTCGAGTTCGTGGAAGTGTACTATAACGGCACGAAAATCGATGCAAACGGAACGCTTGTTCTCAACGGCGTTACCGAACTCGACAAAAATTTGTTCACGATTATATTTAAAAACGGAGTTATGCCGCCGTGGACGATTGAGTCGGGTATTTTGAAAGAGGGGTTGAATTCCGTAACGCTTGTTGCGTCAACGACCGACGGCAGCGGAAAAACTGCTACGTTTGTCTTTCAGGTGAACGTAAGCGCGGGAGAGAACGGAGGAACCCCGAACGTCGGGCTAATCGTCGGACTGAGCGTCGGCGGCGTCGCGTTGGCAGGGCTTGCGGTTGCGACGGTACTCGTTATAAAAAAGAAAAAGGCAGGTAAATGATCGATGAAATTCAAGAAACTGTTTGCGCTGGGATTTGCCGCGTGTATGGTATTTGCGGCGGGCTGTAATGGAGCAGGAGCAACCGAATACGAATATATAAGAGAATCGGGCGCGTCGAATATGCTGAAGTTTTCCTCATCGGATAAATCTCTCGATGATTTTTTGAACGATTATCTTCACCGCCATCTGCGTTACGACGAAAAACGGATCGGAGGGCTGCCTCTCGGCGATTCTGTTATGTTCAATAAAGAGTGGGAAGCAATGAGCTTGATGTATTTCGATGCCGAAACTTCCGTTGCGGACGATCGTTACGCGATGATCCGCGATTGGACCTCAAACGTTCCCGTCGATAAGTTCGGCTATACGTGGTCGAATAAAGAGTCGTTGCAACCGAATCTCGGACAGCCGACGACCTATTTCGGTCAGGGATGGCCATTCCCGGATTATGCGTTGAGCGGCGGAGAAAGTGCCGGATGGGAATGGAACGATAACGATATGGATGAAGGATGGACCGTTCAATTAAACGGGAAGGACGTAAAGCCGAGCGTAACGTCTGGTTTGATTTCGGTCGAAAATTCCAAGATTCATTCGGTTAGTTATTTATCTCCCGAATCAACTTATCTCGTTCCCAAACATGCTCCGTTTTTGGAAGTCGATATTCGTATAAACGATTTTAAGAACGTAGGAGCCGTAAGCGGATTTGAAAACATATTTGTCGAGTGGCAGAATGCAAAAAGCGAGACATGGTATAAAGTTTCATATAAAGATTTTGCTACGTACGGAAAAGAAATCGGCGCTACGTTCAATAAGTGCATTTACTTTCCTATGTACTTGCATGAAAACTGGGGAAGATCTTCTTCTGGAAGCGATAGCATTAGCCGAATCCGAATAACGGTTGAGACAAAAGAAGGGGTATCCGTAAACGGCGCCGTCAAAATGAACTATGTGCGCGGACAGTACGATACCAGACAGACAAATAACAATGCTCTTCTTTTACGTGCCGCAAAAATGTATTATGAATACACCGGCGACAACGAATATTTGAAACAGAATTTGGTTCGGTTTAGAAAAGCAGCGGAATTTTTGATTGACGTTTGCGGAGGAAACAGCGGACTGATTACGATGGCTGATTTCTTTGTAGGACATGAGGGCGGCAAAAATACGGATATCGGTTCGAGTATCGGTAACGGATATTGGGATATTATTTCCTGCGATCCTGACGGATTCTATACAAACGTGTATTACTATAAAGCGATTGAATCGATGCTTTACCTTGAGCGTATGGCGGAAGCCGCTCAGATAGAAGCTGAAATGCCGTCCGTATCCACAGGCGATTATTCGTCGGGAAGCGAGAGAATGGTGACATATGCGCAAACGGCGGAATCTCTTTCGGAGTTGCTTTCCAAAATAAAAATCGCTCTTCAGGCGCCTGTAAATACGGAAAATCAAACCGGATTCTGGGATGAGAAAAAGGGCAGATTCATTGAAGGTTTCGATTCGAACGGAGAGGTCATCGATTATGGCTTTATTATGTTCAATCTCGAAGCGGTTGCGGCGGGAATATGCACCGAACAGCAGTCTTTGAAGATTATGGATTGGGTAAGCGGTAAGCGTATTGTCGAAGCTGATTCGCAAAATGCTCCCGGAATTTCCGATGAAGACCGCGCTGGAAATTACGCAACCGGAGTCACGGGAACGAGAGTCAATGCCGACGGCTCCTTTAAGGATGAAGGTACGCTCGGAATTTATGATTTTGAATTCGCACCCCGTTCTACAACCGTGCGTAACCAAAATCAATACGTATGGAATTGGGCGGGAAGTAATGCGTTTGGCGGACAGGTGCAGGACGGCGGAGCTATTATGTATCTGAGCTATTACGATTTGATGAGCCGAATCGATACGTATGGAGCAGACGACGGTTTTGCAAGACTGAAAGGGATTCAGAAATGGTATGAAAAAGTGAAAGCGGTTGCAGACGCTGCTTCCGTGGACGAAACAAATCCCAAGAATTTTTACCGTGAATATTATTCGCAACTCGGAATCGTCATGCAAGGGGCGGGAACAGCCGGAGGTATCGGTCTGGACGAGGAGTTTCTTGAGTCTGCGCTTGTCCTTGCTGCAATTCCTTACGGATTTTTCGGAATTAACAGTGCTGAATATAATGTTTTGTCAGTTTCGCCGACCCTGCCTTCCGACCTTGAATGGTGGAAAATGGAAAATTTGCGCTATCGTGGGGTCAATTATGATTTAAGTATCGGTAAGGATTTTGTTCAAGTGTCATATGTGCGCGGAATTCCGGCCGGGCTTAAAATTGAAGTTACGCTTGAAAAATCGAAAAATCAAAAGGTCTATATTGACGGCGTAGAAACATCGGATTATGTGTCGGAAGGCAATTTTATTAAAGTTACCGTGCCGTTTAAAGCCTGCAGGATATCTGTTCGGTAACGAAAGGAGTCAGAATGAAAAAATTATTAATGGTATGTTTAGCCGTTTTAATGTGCTTTAGCGTAGCGGCGTGCGGCAATCCTTTTGAAGAAAACGAAAACACCGAAGGGAAAGTCGTAATAAAAGTAGGCGTGTTGGGAACAACGACTGAGCAGGAAATTTTCAGAAAATATAAGAACGGTTTTCAAGAGAAATATTCTGACGTCGTAGTGCAACTCGATCCGATTCCCGGAGGATACAGCACGGGAATGGATAATTATGTGCAGAACAAATCATTTCCCGATGTGGTTTTTACCCCGGGCGATCAGCATGCTGCATATTCATCAAAGGGACATTTTCTTGATTTGCGAAAGTTTGACGAGGCGGACGAGACTTTTTCCTTCGACGCGATTTATCCTGAATTGATTGAAACGACGCATTACAACACTTCGGATCAAGGCATCTGGTTTATGCCGCGCGATTATAATAAGGTCGTAACATTCGTCAATAAAACGATGTTGGAACTCGTTCCCGGAGAAAACGGGAAGCCTTATGCGGGTTTCGAAACGTTTGAAAACCTGAAACAAAATTGGAATACCGAAACCTTTTACGCGGTTTGCGCTGCGGTGAAAAAGAAGGTTGATGCCAACGTTGCGAATCCGCAAAACGTTCCTACTGCAGAGAAACAAGCGGGGCTTATCAAAGATACGTATGCGGTTGATGCCCGTTATAACTGGTCGCCTTCTTATGAAGCAATGGTCCGCCATTACGGTGGGAAGGTAATTGACGTAACGAAAATGAACGGATCGGAAACTGATTATTCGCAGGTTTTGAGCGTGGATACCGTCGAAACCGTTACGGCTTATCGGGAACTTTATAAAAATCTTTCTAAACCAGGTTATATCAAACAAACTTTGTCTTCCGGCGGAGTTTCGGCGTTTCCGAATAAGAAAGCCGCTTTTTGGTTCACCACTCGTCCGTCCTGGGGGGATGTAATTTCGGCGAATGCTACGTTTGATGTGGATTTTTTACCGTTCCCTTATGATTATGTCGGAGTGGGGTGCAGCGGTTATGCGATTTCAAAACTTGCAGAAAGCAGAGTCTCCAAATATGCTGCCACGAAAGATGGTTCCGACCAAAAAATGACAAATGCCGATTATGCATGGATGTTCCTGAAATATATCGCAAGCGAGGAAGGGCAGGATGAATTCGGCAAAATCGGAATGGGCGTTCCTTCGTTGATTTCAATGAAAGAGAAAGGCGAATGGATGAAGTACGGCGGTTCGGAAATCAACCATAAGGCATTCGTGGAAAATACAGAAGGGCAGACTGTCGTTTCTGTAAACGATATTTATTCTTTCCCCGCAACGGCGCAGAAGACGGTGAGCGATAATATGATCTCAATTATGTCATATGTTGTCAAAGACGCATTTTGGCCCAATGACTTGTCGCTGGAAGTCAACAGCACTAATTATTCTGCTATATACGCAAAAATTAAGCAATACAAAGACACAATGATGGTCAGAATAAACGCTGCCGAGAAATAAAAAAATGCGGAAGAAACGGCCTACCGCCGTTTCTTCCGCTGCTCAAGTAGAAGGTAGAGGTTAAAATGGATAAATTAATACGAAAAATTCAAAAAAGAAAAGTCGTAGATTGGTTCGGTTCGTTTGCGTTTATTTTGCCCGTCGTAATCGGTATCGCGGTATTTACGATAACGCCGATGGTATCTTCGTTGGCGTATAGTTTTACGAGAACATATACTACAGTCGGCGGAATGGGTAAATGGGTCGGATTTGAAAATTATCAAATGATATTCGGTGTCTATTGGGCGCAGATCGGTAAATCGCTCGGTTCGACTTTTTTGTTTACCGTAATTTCGTTGCCGCTTAATTTGGTTTTATCCTTTGCTCTCGCCTTATTTTTGTCAAAAGATATCAAAGGAATAAAAGTCTTTCGGGTAATTTATTATCTTCCCGTTATGTTGCCTGCAGTAGTAAGCGGTATATTATGGTCGTCTTTGGCGAACGGTTCTGACGCGAGCGCGTTTAACAGAATTTTAAATTTTCTGCACCTGCAATCTTATCCTTTTTACGATTCGGAAAATACGGCTTTTTTCACCTTTATTTTAATGGGGGTGTTTACGATCGGCGGAAATATGATTTTATGGATTGCACAGATTAAAGCCATTCCCGAAGCGATGTTTGAAGTAGCCGAAATCGAAGGAGCAAATTATTTTGTGCGATTGTTTAAAATTATTCTTCCGATGTGTACGCCTATGATTTTTTTCAATTTGATCATGGGAATTATCAATTCATTGCAAGTTTTTTCCAATGTAATAACTTTGAACATAGAGCCTGCGGGGAAAGAACAACTGGATTTTATCGTCGTTCGTATTTATGATTTTTATAACAGCACAGATCTTTCTATGGCCTGCGCATTGAGTTGGGTTTTATTCATAATTATTGCGTTTATAAGCGCTATGACGTTTAAGTTTAATAAATGGGTTTATTACGGAGAGGAAGTATGATGAAAACGATAAAGCAAACTCGTTGCATTAGTTTAACTATAAAATATGCAGTACTCATTCTTTTTGCTTTCGTATTTCTTTTCCCTGTTTTTCAGTTGATTTTAAAGTCCTTTATGGGCGACAGTGATATCATTGAGGGCAAATTGTTTCCGACGGCATTTAGTTTTTCCGCATATGCAAAAGCAATCGACGTAAAGTATTTGTGGTGGTTGAAAAATACGCTGCTGATTGGTATTATCAATATGGTAGGGATAACGTTATCTTCAAGCCTTTGTGCATACGGTTTTGCGAAACTGAAATTTAAAGGCCGTGAAGTCTGTTTTTCTGTGGTAATAGCTACATTAATGTTGCCGGCTATTTGTATGCAGATTCCTTTGTATAAACTTTATTACGGTTTAGGCTGGACAAATACCTGGTTACCGCTGATTGTCCCCGGCTTTTGCGGCGGCGGAGCATTAAATATATTTTTGATGCGTCAATATATGAGAGGAATTCCGGATTCCGTGTGCGAGGCGGCAAAAGTTGACGGCGCAAATAAATTTTTTATTTATGCGGTTATCGTTATGCCCATGTGTCTTCCGATTGCCGGTTATGTGATGTTAATGTCATTTCTTGGTTGCTGGAACGATTTTATGACGCCGTTATTATATATTAATCAGGAATCTTTATATAATCTTTCGTTGGGGCTGTATTATCGTTACGTAAACAATGCTGGGTCTATACCGCCGGCTAATATCCAGATGGCTGCGGCAACAGTTATGCTGATACCCTGTATGATTCTTTTCTTTTTTTTCCAGAAAATTCTTATAAACGGAGTAACGGTTGGAGCGGTAAAGGGATAAAATATTTTAAATAGATTGCGATAGTAAATTCATTTTTGTAACGGCAATAACGAAATTATCCACCGGATTATTGGGGCGGTAAAGAGATTTACCGCCCCAATATAACTATAAAGAGACGAAAATGAATCATTGTATCTTATATGAGAGGACGGGAATGATAAAATTACAATACTTAAAAGAGCAGGAAAAGGGATTTTATGTTTGTTGTCCGATCTGCAAGACGGTGTTAATACGGGCGCAAAAAGGTCTTGATGGCGTAATAAAATGTTCTCAATGCGGTATGTTTGTTCACGTTGTAATTAATGGCGAAAAAATTGTTGTGGATTTGGAGTGATTAAGAGATTTTGAAAGGGCATCCGATTTTTGGGACGCCCTTTTGATTTTGAAAGAAAACAATCTTAACAACAAAAGCCAACAAAATTTAATATTGTTGACGAGCTGAAATTCAGAATAAAGGATAGGAGCCGAACAAAGCGAT